>Ga0272442_10002510_pt1 | contig 26554 bp, 21 predicted proteins | sample SSMForm2O_FD_200262 | JGI IMG/M metagenome (GOLD analysis project Ga0272442, IMG submission 200262) | Marine sediment archaeal communities from Little Sippewissett salt marsh, Falmouth, MA, United States - SSM-Form-2O | ecosystem: Environmental > Aquatic > Marine > Wetlands > Sediment ... | reverse complement strand
TTCTCACACATGGCGTAGACTTGATCGACCTCGGGAGGTCCGCCTGCCTCAGACAAGGCGATTTCATGAATATTGTATCGTGGCCAGTAGCGGTAGGGGTCGACGAAGAAGATGCCGACTGTGGGCGTTCCCGAGACGATTGCCACGTGCCTGATACCGGTGTCATTGGACACTAAAAGATCTGCTCCCATCAAAAGATTGGTCGTCTGTTCCAGGGTGTCGGCCTGTATGGGCGCGATATTCCTCTGATCATTCAGCGGCGCGAGGATCGCCTGAACTTTCTCTTTCTCCCAAGACTGGATGCCCTCCAGGACCAGATGATCATGATTCGGGTATGATGACGACATGCGCTCAATCAGCCGACTAAAGTGACCGACTGGCCAGCATTTCTTACTCGATGATGCGCTGCTGAAATAAACAATATAGGGTTTGGCTCGATTCGTCGCTGTTCCTGACATGGCATACTCATGAGGGTAGGCCGTTTTTATGCCGAATACACGCAGTTGGCTTAGCATGTCATTGACCTCGAAATTGAGGTCGCTGCGGCACGTTGCGACATCATAAATAAGCCTGGCCTGGATAGCGCGATAAGGAAAACCAATTTTTAGCTTTGCCTTATTCAAAATACACGTTTTCATCGACCGATTGGTGGTGGCAAGGTCAAAAATCAGATCCTGTGGCCCCAATTCTTTGAAGCGATTGATCTTCTTGAATAAAGATGCTCGCTCTTCCTTGCCGTGCACGATATGCACTCTGTCGACAAGATCCTGCGGAATGCCGCGCGTGTAGTTGCTGACGACGCTAAGAGTGATTTCAGCACCGGGAAAGGCTTTCCTTAGCTCGACTAGAAACGCTCTGGTCAGCACCATATCGCCCAGCGCTGCATGTCTGAGAACAGCAATCTTTTCAATCTGTTCTCGTGCGAGGGACTTAATGATCCTGCGTGCTTTTTTTGATGCCCATGCACCTTTCGTGAACCAGAACTTCATGTTGTTTCGATTGATTCGTATCCTAAGGTGGCGTTTCCGTGTTTGTGGTCAGGGCGCTGGAGAGTACGGACACTGTTTTTCTTTGTCGTCAGCATTTTTACCGCAGTGGCCGACCAATACTCGCCAGCGGATCGACCGCAGTGTATAGGCTCGGAATTTTATTGTAAAGGATGACAGCTGCTGCGACTGGGGACTCCAGCTTGGCGAGAGAGTTGGCTCGGCCGGCGGCCTTGTTATCGGACTGATGCTTGGTTCCGTGGCGAGCGGCTTTGAGCGTGCGTCTCCAAAAAGCGGGCGATCTTCGCGGCGCACATGTCTATGTCAACATCCAGTGTGGTGGCGGTCTTCTGGTATTTTTTCGGAGAAAACGCGATTCTTTTGCCAGCGTCATTGAGTGTCTGCCAACGTAGGGCAGTTGCGGACCTTCTGGCAGGATAAAACGCTGCGGTCGGCACGTTGAGGGCGCCGGCTATGTGTAGTGGGCCAGTGGACCCGCTTATGAATAAATCACAAGTGCTGATGAAGCGTGCGAACTGCTGCAGACCTTGCAGCGAGTGGTAAATACTACAGGGATGATCGTGAATCAGCGAGGACAGCTCGATAGCGGTTTCGAGTTCATCAGGGCCTGCGGTGATCACGAAATGAGCGTTTGCTGCTTGCGCAAGGCGATCAGCCAGTTGTGCAAACTGCTTGAGTGTCAAATTAACGGCAGAGCCTCCACCTCCTGGATGGATAAATATAAGCTTCTTACCATCAGCGATCTCATGATCAATAATGTAGCGTTCCCGTAAAGTCTGCGATTCGATCGCATTGAACTCCAGATAAGGGGGGCCAGTAGGTTTTACCGGAGTATCACCTCTTTGTGTGATGTAGAATCGCGCAAGGTCAAGGTTGTATTCGTATTCCGGTTTGAGTGACTGGGAGCGTTTTTGCCTGAGCCTGTAGTTCAGAAAGGCCTGGGCGATCTTGGTCGCAGGACCGATTCTTACAGGGATCCTGGCAAGCCATAAAGCCAACGCCGTCCGTAGCTCAGAATAGAGCGAGATCGAAGCGTTGAACCGGCCGCTCGTGATTTGGCCGGCCAAATCACGAGCGCTGTTACCATCATCAATTAATATACTATCAATCCACGGGCAGAGTTCTGCTATTCCAGAGGTATAAGCCGGGATCAGTACCGTGAGATGCGACCGCGGATATTGTCGCTTCAGCAACGAAAGCGCTGGCCATGCCAGCATGAAGTCACCCAGTTTGTCGTTTCTGATTACGAGTATTTTCTCCATGTTGTTTATTGGCGGGCAAGGCTGCGCTCGAGTTGGGCCAAGACAGCGGCATAAACCGTGTCAACACCAATAGTAGATATGCCTTTGATGGGATCATCGGATCTAAGTATTGAAAACATTTTTTCGTCCATGTAGGGGCCGCAGTCCGTTGGCTCTTTTCTCGAGAAAAAGGCAACGATAGGGGTGCTAACAGCGGAGGCTATATGCATGGGGCCAGAATCCGGCGAGAGCAGCAGGTTGGCTCTTGCTATCAGAGCCTTGTAGCGGCGCATATTGGGGCGCGAGTCAAGTAAAGTGATCGCGCCGTCGCTATCACTAACGATTTTACGGCCAAGCGGCATCTCATTTGGCAAAAGGTCGATCAGGGGTTTTATGGGTCTCTGATCGATCTTGTGTTTTGCCAGCTGTTGCCCGAGCAGGCCATAATACCTTGCTGGCCAAAGCTTTCTTATACGCGCGTCGCGCTTGCGCAATCCCAGTCTGGAATATCCACTGAAGGTGGGATGCATCATGACGACGATATCATTGGGCGTGATGTTGTATTTTGCCAATTCATTGTCAACCTGCTCACGGTAACTGGCATCGACCGGCAGATAGCTATGGAAACGGTCGACCTCAATGTCGCAGGTTGATGCCACCAGGTCGAGATAATGCCGGGCTGTGTGCTTGGGTTCGGTGGCCGAGTCAAACCAGTGAAACCCGCCATGAGCGTGGTCGAACAAGCTGGCGATGCGTGTGCTGGTGTCGAAGCAGTAAATCTGATCAAAGCTGCCATTGGCTATCTTCTTCTGAAGCTTGCGCTTGTCCGCAATGTTTTTGAACAAGCCATGCCGGTCCCAGGTCCATATTTGTTTTACCGCTGGATGGAAATCGCGCAGTAGCAGTTTACCTTCCGGGCTTGTTAGAATGGTGACGTGTGCTTGCGGGTAGCATTGGAGGATTGCGCACAGAGCGGGCGTCATCATCACTGTGTCGCCGACACGGCCAATTCTAACGGCAAGGATGCGCATCTCTTGGTAATGACGTTATTATCTGACTCAATTGGACGATTGTATCATGAATGTGAATGTTGAAATATCGATCGGGGAATTCTTTGACAAGCTCACGATCCTCGAAATCAAGCGGGAAAAAATCAAGGATGTTGATAAGCTCGCGAACATCAACAAAGAGCTGAACGCTTTGAATGCGTTGCTGCAAGATTTGCCTTTTTCTCGGGCCGACGTCGAGCGGGAGGTCAGTGAACTCAAAGCCATCAACGAGAAGCTTTGGGTTGTCGAGGATGAAATCAGGGAAAAGGAGGCGGCAAAGGTGTTTGACGATCAATTCATCGAACTGGCGCGCTCGGTGTATTTCACCAACGATAAACGCTCAGACGTCAAACGCGCAATTAACCTGAAATTAGGTTCTGACTTCATTGAAGAAAAGTCCTATGAAGAATATTCATAGGACGTCATTTGCGCACGGGATTTCTTTTCGATTGGCGCAAGAACGGCCGTTTGCGCCGCGCTTGCGTTAGTATCAAGTTGAACCCGTCATTGCCGTAAGTGTTACGTGCATCCGGGTTAGAGGATCCTGGTGAATGTCATTGGGTCCAAAGATGAACGCAGATCAACGCGGATCTTTCGTGTTGTTACAATGCGTACCAGGATCGAGTCGACCCGAGACGAAACCTAGCCCGCATTTCTCACCAGGCGGCGTCGAGAACTGGTAAGGCATTGGCTCTTTTGAGAGAACTCGAAGGATCGAAAATACAGCGTGCTTTTCAACAGTGCCTATCACGGTTCAGGCTGGTCTTCGCCTGCCCAAGATCGTAGGGTGCGCCGTGCGCACCGGCACCGGCCACCGAACTGAAGATGCGCGGTGCGCATGGCGCACCCTACGGTCTCTTCACTCAAACCATAGCTATGGCTATGGTTTTCGCTCCGGAGCGGCGCTTACGAACAGGAATCCTGCGCCTGCTCCCGTGATCCTGGTGAGAAATGCGGGCGAGTTATTGATCGGTATTTATCTGCGTTCATCCGTGGACTAAAAAATGCCGGCTAGCTAGGCTCGCAATGACGCTGGTTTTTTCTATAAATAACGCTCAGGCTTCTCTGGTCGCACTCAGGATCTTCAGGCACATAGAAGCGACATCATCGACCTCAGGTGGCCCGTCCACCTTGGGCAAAGCCACCTCATGAATGCTGTATCTCGGCCAATAGCGATACGGATCACCAAAGAAGATTCCTACGGTAGGTGTGTCCGATACAATGGCTAAATGTCTGATGCCGGTATCATTGGAGACAACAAGCTCGGCACCCCTGACCAGCGAAGTTGTCTGCTCGATGTCGTTGGCCGCAATAGATCCGGTATTTTTTAGATCCTTGAGCGGTTCGAGAATTTCGCGAACGTATTCGCGTTCCCAGTCTTGAATGCCTTCGAGTATCAGATGATCACAATCAGGATATTCGGACGACATGCGCCGCATCAGTTCAGTGAAGTGTTGGTTTGGCCAGCACTTGAGTTTCGTCGATGCGCCTGAGAAATAAACGATATAAGGCCGCGCCCTGGTCAAGGCTCTGCCGGGCATGGCATATACATGCGGGTATGGGGTTTTCACGCCAAAGATATGAAGCTGGTTCAGCATGTCACATACTTCGAAATTCAAATCGCTGCGGCAAGTGGCCACATCGTAAATGAATCTGGCCTGCAGCGCACGGTATGGAAATCCAATCTTGAGCCTGGCTTTATTTAGTAAGCAGATTTTGATGGATTTGTTCGAAGTTGCCAGATCGAAAATTAAATCCTGCGGACCCAGTTCTTTGAAACGCTTTATTGTCTGTCGCAATGTTTGCTGCTTACTGTTGCTTTCGACGACATGGATTCGGTCAACGAGATCGGCAGGACAACCACGTGTGTAGTTGCTGACGATGCTCAAAGTGATCTCGGCGTTGGGAAATGCTTTCCTCGCTTCAATTAGAAACGCCCGCGTCAGCACCATATCTCCCAATGCCGCATGCCGGATGACAGCGACTTTTTTGATCTCCTCGCGCGATAGCGTCTGGATGACCCGCCTTGCTCTTCGTGACGCCCAGACGCCTTTTGAGAACCAGAACTTCATGTTTTCACTTCGGTCGTTGCCTGGCCGCGCGTTGTTTGCAGGATATGTTTCTCCAGGGCCTTGAAATGGTCGTCCGCATCGAAGCGCTCGTCTGCCTCAAGCTTCCCGGTCTCCGCGAGTTGTTCTTTGAAGTCAGGGTCGGTGTACAGGCGACATATTTGCTGGTGAAGGCTTGAGGCCTCCCCTGACTCGAACAGCAGTCCAGTTTTTTCGTGTGTGATGATCTCTGGAACGCCGCCCCTGTTGCTGCCGATAACGGCGATACCGCAACGCATCGCCTCCGGCAGCACCAATCCAAATGTCTCTTCCTCGGATGCCAACGTTACACAGTCACAAACTTGCATCAGCATTTGTGGTGCGGCGACGAAGTCCATGAATGCCATGTTGGCCGATACACCAAGATTTTTCGCCAGCCGCTGTAGTTCGTCACGATAACCTGGTTTCATTTCGTGGCCGACAATCAGCGCTTTGAGCTGCGGTGCATCGTCGCTGGCCATTGCCAGCGCCTCGATCAGCAGGTGCTGGCCTTTGCCATGCTCCAGTCTCCCGAACAGGCCTATGACAAAATCATCCGCATCAAACCCCAATTGATCGCGTTGGTGGCGGATTGCATCGGCTGTCAGCCATGTGCTTGGCGGCGTTACGCCATAGTAGAGCGTCGTGACTTGGGCATCATCCACCGGAACAAAACGTTTGGCCTCGCGTTCGAGTTGCCGAGTGATTGTCAGCATCAGGTCCATTTCGGCGTACATAAAACGGTGGTACCAGTCGTTCTTATAGCGCGTGATTTTCATTTGCCGAGTGTATACCAGGGCAGGCTTGCTGGCGGAAAGCTTCTTGGCCAAGGCCGCGAGCGCCAGATCGTTGCCCCAGTGCATATGCACGACATCGATGTGTTCGCTGTCGATAATGCGGGCCAGTCTGCGAGCATTGATCAGCGGAAGGTGTTTCGATGATTTTGCCAGGGTATGAACAGCGGTGTCCGCATGCTCGCGGAAATATGCGCGCAGTTTGCCGGTGTCTGTGACAACTGCGACGACATGTTGATTTTGTGCCAGCGCATCGGCACATCGGAACATATAAAGTTCGAGTCCGCCCAATCCGGGAGAAAGGCATAACTCCAGAATATTCATCGTTGCGGATGCCCGTTGCCGAGCTGCTTGCGCTTGATCAAGGCCTTGCTGTATTTGACGTAGACGTGCATATAAGATAACACTGAGACCGTCAGGCCAGCGAAGCCGTCCATGAAACCGCGTTTGAGAAAATATAGCTTGATGAAAATCCAGGTTGCATGGGTAAGCGGACTCAAAAGGTTGAAGCTTTTGTTCTTTCGGATTAACTCTTCAGCACCAATTTCGGTAAATTTGTCTATGGTTTGCAGGTGATCGGAAATGTTATCGAACGAATAGTGATAGATGTCACCTTTTAGGCGCAGAATATTATCGCCCCGAGTGATTATATGGTCGTGCGGATTGGTGCCACCCCAGTAGGCCGTGCCTTTATTGAACAGCCGCGTTTTGATATCGGGGTACCAGCAGTGGTTGAGCCAACGATAAACGTAGAATGTTTTGCGCGACATGCAATAGGCATCGGCGTCATCGAGCCTGTCTTTGATGGCCAGTATCGATCGCTGCAGTTCTTTGGACAAGCGCTCGTCACAGTCCAGGCTGATGATCCAGTCATGGCTGGCGTTTTCAACGGCTAGATTCTTTTGTTCGATGTGGCCGAGGAATGGCTGCTTGACGATCTTGTCGGTGTATTTTCTTGTGATCTCGATGGTTCTGTCCGTGCTGTTCGAGTCGACAACTACTATTTCGTCGACCACTGGCAGCAGGCTCTTCAAGCAGTCCTCGATTTTGTTCTCTTCATTGAAAGAGATAATACAGGCACTGATTTTGGGCATGGCCTTTCCCGAGCTGGACGTGCTAGCCGATGACACTCTGGAAATAATCGATGGTTTTGGCCAAGCCCTCATCCAGCTTGATCTCGGGTTCCCAGCCCAGTTCCTGCTTTGCCAGGCTGATATCGGGCTGGCGCTGCGTCGGGTCATCTTCCGGCAGTGGCTGATTGATCAATTCCGAGGACGAGCCGGTCATCTGCAGCGTTTTCTCGGCGAGCTCCCGTATCGTGAATTCGCCGGGGTTGCCGAGGTTGACCGGGCCAATGAAGTCGTCGTCGCTGTTCATCAGGCGTACGAAAGCGTCGACCATTTCTTCTACATAACAGAAGGAGCGCGTTTGCTGGCCATCACCGTAGATCGTTATTGGTTCTCCCCTCAAGGCCTGTACGATAAAATTCGAGACGACGCGGCCGTCATTGGCGTGCATCTTCGGTCCGTAAGTGTTGAAGATACGCGCGATTTTGATGCGTAAGTTGTGCTGACGGTGATAGTCCAGGAACAAAGTCTCAGCACAACGTTTCCCCTCGTCGTAACAGGAGCGGATACCGATCGGATTGACACGGCCCCAGTAGCTCTCGACTTGTGGATGCACTTCTGGATCACCATAGACTTCGCTGGTTGATGCCTGCAGTATTTTTGCACCGGTACGTTTGGCCAGGCCGAGCATGTTGATCGCGCCGTGCACGCAGGTTTTTGTGGTCTGAACCGGATCATGCTGATAATGGATCGGTGAGGCCGGGCAGGCGAGATTGTAGATCTCGTCGATCTCGATGTAGAGCGGTACCGTGACATCATGTCTGAGCAACTCGAAGCGCGGATTCGACGTCAACTCCAGAATGTTCTGTTTGGTCCCGGTGAAAAAGTTGTCGAGGCAAATTACCTCATGGCCTTCGTTGAGCAGGCGTTCGCACAGATGTGAGCCCAAAAAACCGCCACCTCCGGTCACCAGAATCTTCTTCTCAATCATAATCGGCTGCCTTGTTTATAGGTTGTTCGTTCGGTTTGCTTTGTGCCGTGCGCTGGATAGCATCGGGCTTGTTGTTTTCTCTCATGTACTGAATCGTATCGCGCATCGCTGCTGTGTATTCTGCCAGGATTTGCGTCATCTCGGGGTATTGCGTCGCAACATTCACACGCGGCGTATCCGAGTCCAGAACATGCAAGCTGGCGTTGGTGCCATCGAAATTCATCATGAAATAGTGCTGGTCAGAAAGCAGCCCAATGACGCGCCCGCCGCCGTGCTCGATAGTAAACGCATAGCGATTCTGGTCGAGACGCTCATCCAGCAGATTCCGCCCCAGCGTACTGTTGACGTAGTTGGTTTGCGTCAGCGCGGCAATGGTCGGCAAGACATCCACCTGACTGGCCACTTTGTCGAATACTCGCGGCTGATCGATTATACCTTTTCCGTACATGACCAGGGGTACCCGCAGGCCTGACAGGCGCAGCTGCTCTTCGGATTTTCGCGTGTGCCTTCCAGTAGGCGCATGGATGCCGTGATCACCGAAGAAAACAAACAGGGTATTGTCGTAATAGGGCTCCTGGGCGGCCAGCTTCATGAAATGCCCGATGCTATGGTCCATAAAACGAAACGAGTTGAACTCCTCGAGCGAGTTGAAACCGTAGTCGGTTACTTCAAGCTCGAGATCATCGGGTTTGAGGGTTTCGAAACCTGCATTGTCTTCCGGGATCGTATACGGCCGGTGGTTGCCCGAGGTCTGAATGATCGCGAAAAACGGGCCGTCGACATTTCGCAGGATCTGGTGCGCTTCTCGGAACAAACTCAGGTCGGAGATACCCCATACATCGACCCGCGGCGAGCTGTAGCTGCCTTCTTCAAAGATCTCCAGGTCTGGTATGTTTGCTGAGAGCAGGCCGCGAATGTTGGCCCAGCTGGCGCTGCCGCCAAGGAAGTAGAGGGTGCTGTAGTCGTTGAATGCATTCATAATCGTATGCTGTTCGACGATCAATGGATTACGGCTCGAAGTCTTGTTGAGTTCGATATCCGGTATTCCAGTGATGAACGTCCAAATCGAGCGCGCGGTCCCCGTTTGCGTCACATAGAAATTTGGAAAGAAATAGCCTTGGTCAGCCAGCTGGTCGAGGTGCGGGGTCGGATCTAGCGGGTTGCCACCGAGCCCGGACTTGTAGGATGCGAAAGACTCGAGAATCACTACTACCACATTTGGCGCTGAGTTTGCCGGGTCGGTCTCGAACTCGTGGTTTCTGACATAGTTCAGTTTTTCCGGGTCAGGCTGATCGATGCCGAGGTAATCCACCATCAGCGGGTAGGCGGCGTGAGCCGCGGATAAATCGAAGGTCTCCTCCTTGTTTTTTAGGGTGTTGAAGAAATACAGGATCGGGTTCGTCGCCAGTTGGCCGGTGAAAGCGTGGGTGCTGAAGAACGCATCACTCCAGCGCAGCGGGTACCATGACACCTTTCCATAAAGACCAAACAACACGACGAAAAGCGTAACCATCACAACTGCAGTTCTTTGGTACCAGCGAGCGTACTGACCTGGGATGGGTTCGATGTAACCCGTGGCAAACTTGAATAAGCGGAGGCTGATATAGACCAGCATCAACATGATCAGGCTGGCGGTTATCACCGGATAGGTCTCCCAGACCATTGTGGCTGATATCTGAAGATTCTCCACAAAGCGCAGGGCGGTTGCGTTCAGTCTCTGTTCGAGGTAGGCATAGTGGCCGAAATCCGTTGCCAGAATAGCCAGCAGGCCCAGCACGACAATACCGCAATAGGCATACCAGAATCGCCGACCACGGTCGCTGTATACCGGGTGCAATGGTCCGATCCAGCCAATGACCAGAATCGGTATTGCTAACCCTAGCGAAACTTGTAAATCATATTTGAGTCCTAAATAAAATGCACGCCATAGATCACTGTCCGATACCGGATCCAGCGGATTGTTGAACCGTAACCAGAATACAATCCTCGCTACGGTTTGCACGAGCAAGAACAGAACAATGGCCTTGATCGTGTACAGTTGCAGTCTGGGGAAGAATCTAGTGAGCGATTTCATCGACGTGAGTCAAACTGTATTGAGCAGGTGTGGGGCATTCCTAGTGGCTGGGTAGTGTATCATAATGACTAATAACGCAGTGTTGTGTGCTACAAAGCTATGATGACGTGGATAAAACGGTTCTTTAAGGCGATCTTGTTTGTCGTCATTGTTTATGCCGCCGGCCGCGTCGGTGTGGTTTATTTCGGTAGCCAGCTGATTGGCGAACGAGACCCGTACCTGCAAATGCTGACTCAAGATAGCGTGACTGTGCGATGGCAAACGCGAGAAAATCGCATGGGGGTTCTAAAATACGGTTTCCATCCTGACCATTTGAACTACACCTTGCTCGCGGATACCGTCGGCAAGGTTCATACGATAACCGCATCCAATTTGCAGCCGGATACCCGTTACTATTACTCGGTGGGCGATATCAGCGGTTACAAAGACCCAGATCCGGCGATAGACTGGTTTCGCACGATGCCGGCAGATGGGCAGCCAAAACCGGCACGAATCTGGGTGGTCGGCGATTCGGGCCAGCCGGGCGAAATCTCGCGTGACGTGCGCGATGCGATGCTGAAATGGATTGCGGAAAATCCGAGAAAAAACAATGAGTACCTGGATCTCTGGCTGGCGCTCGGTGACCTGGCATACCGGTCAGGGACCAATCATCAGTTTCAGCAAGCCTTGTTCGAAACCTATCCCACTATCCTGCGCAACCAGTCTATATGGCCGGTGCTGGGCAACCATGACGCACGGCGCTGGACTTACTTCAGGTTATTCACGTTGCCAGAGTATGGCGAAGCCGGAGGCGTCGCATCCGGTACCGAGAACTACTACTCCATAGACTACGCTAACATCCATCTGGTGATGCTCGATACGACAGATTCGAGTCTCAAGCCAAACGGTGATATGCTGCGGTGGCTGCGGCGCGACCTGGCGGAAAACACCAAGCAGTGGCTGATCGTCGCTTTCCATCATCCCCCTTACACCAAAGGTTCACACGACTCCGACAGCGTGGATGACAGCGGCGGCCGTATGCTCAAGGTCAGGCAGCATGTACTGCCGATTCTGGAAGCGGCTGCTGTTGACCTGGTGCTTTCCGGCCACAGCCACATGTACGAAAGAAGTCATTTGATGGATTGCCATTATGGTTTTTCCAGCGAGTTCAGTGACGACAACATCATCTCCATGGGCATCAACGGACAATTCCGGGAGTATCGCAAACCGGCGCGAAATATCGCCCACTCTGGTGCAGTCTACGTCGTCGCTGGCTCATCATCGAGACTTGACCAAGGGCCGCTGGATCATCCTGCCATGGTGGTAGCGATGGAAGAATCCGGTTCATTGATCATCGATGTGGATGGGCGCCGTTTGACCTCGCGGTTCATCAATGATGAGGGCGAGATCAAGGATGTATTCTCGATTGAAAAGCGCCCCGGCTTTGTTAGCAATGCGAACCCGTGTGTCCTCAAAGCTGGCAACTCGCGGCCACCGATCGAGACCTCGGTGGAGTGAGCCGATCTCGGGTCGCTGGGGGCATGTGATAACGCAGAGGCCGCAAAGGCGCAGAGTCCGCAGAGCTGATTGCTGGTGTCCTGCTATTCGCGACGCGCGCCGCCAGCCGTTCTGGTTCGAGAAATACACCAACAAGCTTTCTCTGCGGACTCTGCGCCTCTGCGATCTCTGCGTTACCGACCCTATCTCTTCTGTGGATGTTCCTGTAAAACGCGGTCCAGCATTGCGGTTACGTCGGTGGGTTTGATCAACGCCATACACTGATCATTGCGGATGCGTTTTCCCCAGGGCGCCTGGTCGACAGTCATGTCGTAATACTGCTTCAGGGCATCCGGATAACGGTTAACTACATACTGTTGGAAGTTATACGGGCAGGCGCGTGACGGATTGGTTGCGGCATAGAGGCCAATCACCGGGGTGCCGAGTGCGCTGGCGATATGCGCCGGGCCCGTATCCGGTGCGATTACGACATCGGCCAATGACAGCAATGCGACCAGCTCCGGCAGCGTCGTGCTGCCAACCAGGTTCAATGGCTCGTGCTTGCAGGTCGCGATGATCGCCTCGGCCACCTTGCGTTCATCGCGTGCCGGGCCGCCACTCAGAATTACTGTCATCTTATGTTGTGTAGCGGCATAATCGGCCACCGTGGCATAACCTTCGACGGTCCAGTTCCGCCAGCTGCGCGCCTTCGCTACCGCACAGGGGTTGATCACCAGCAAGCGATCGCCGCTGACCAATCGTTGCATGCTGTCACGCGCCTGTCGCGACACGGGCAGGTCCCAACGCATCACCGGCTCCAGGCCGAGGCGTCGTGGAAACTCAACGAAGCTGTCAACCACATGTTGACGGGTGGTCGGTGCCACTATTTTTGCATTCGTGAACAGCCATTGCAGGTCTTTCGCACGCGGGCGATCAAATCCGACTTTCGTACCGGCCTTTATCAACAAACTCGTCAGCGAGGCACGCAGTGATACCTGCATGTGCAGCAGCACATCGAAACGGCGCCCGGCCAGCTGCTTTCGTACAGCGCGATACGCGCCGAAACCCAGTGATTTGTCAAAAGTGATAAACTCGACGCCGGTTAATTCACGGACCAGTGCGTGCTCGTTTTTGCCGATGACCCAGGTGATGCTAGTCTGTGGCCAGTGAAATTGCAGTGTGCGAAACACCGGCAAGGCGTGGGTAATGTCGCCGATGGCGGACAAACGCAACATGCAGACCGAGTCAGGTGCTAAAGAGAGTGGCAGAGTCATCAACAACAGAGAGTCGGGCCAGGTTCGGTAAACGGCATATCCTATACGATGCCTCCTTGATTGAACATCCAGAGGTCGGTCTTTTTGCCATCGACAATCTGAAGGCGCAGACGGGTCAGCACGCGCTGGCAGTCGGCCGAGGACATGCCGTGTTCTTCGAGCATCAGAATCAAGCGCTGGTATTGAAGCATTATCGGCGCGGTGGTCAGGTCGCGGCCGTGCTTGGTGACCGATACCTCGGTCGCAACTGCGAGCGTTCGCGAGCATTTCGCGAATGGCGGTTATTGCAGGCAATGTGTAAGCTCCGACTCCCGGTGCCAGTGCCAGTAGCTGCAAGCTGTTCACCCCAAGGCCTTTTTCATCGCGCCGACCTTGTGACCCAACAGATCCACGACGTGATACCACTCGCAGAGCACTTGTTGGAGAAGCCCTGTACCCATCAGACCTGGCGGGTGATTGGTCGATGTATTCGCCGGTTTCACGATGCCAGCGTATATCACGCCGATCTGAATGCCCGTAATATTCTGATTAATGCTGAATTTGGCAGAGTTTTCTTGGTCGACTTCGACAAAGGCGCTTTTCGCCACCTGGGCGAGTCCTGGAAAGCCGCCAATCTGGCCCGTCTGCAACGCTCATTGTTCAAGTTCAAATCTTTTAGTCCCGATTTCAACTTCGGTCGGGATGACTGGAATGCTTTGATTGAAGGGTACAAGGGTGACGATTAGCCAGCATTTTTCACCAAGATCACGCGTACGGGTAAGCGCCGCTCTGGAGACAAGAGCGTAGCAAAGCAAAAATTTGAGCGAAGTAACTGAAGGGTGCGCCGTGCGCACCGCGCATTCTGGGCTTGGTGGCCGCTTCCGGTGCGCACGGCACACCCTACGATCTTACCAAAATGAAGAGCAGCCTGAATCGTGATAGGCATGCTTGAAAAACACACTGCATCTTCGATCATCCGAGCTTCATCAAAAAGGACCAATACCTTATCGGTACTCAACGCCACTTGGTGAGAAATACGGGCTAGTCAATCGCATCGAGGCGTGTACCGATGATATCGGCATAATCGGGGACAATATGGCGAAAATTGGCGACGGCTACACTGACGTTATTTTCTAGCGATGCCAGCGCATCCTGATCGGTCAGGAAATGTCTCAGTTGACGGCAAAGCGCGTTGATATCCTCGACTTGCACGGCCGCATGTTGATCCAGCATCTGCTGCGCCTCATCCTGGAAATTTTCCATCGATGGTCCGAAAAACACAGCCTTGCCGAAATGCGCAGGCTCGAGCAGGTTATGCCCACCTCGCTGGACAAACGAACCACCCATAACGACCAGGCGCGCTCCGGTGAACCAATTGTTGAGTTCACCCACCGTATCGAGAAGATAGACTTTGGTGTCGGCTGCGATCGCATCGTTTTTACTTCGCACCGCGATCGCAGTTGTCAATGGGATCAGCTGTTGGAGAATAGCATCGCGCCGCTCAGGATGGCGGGGAGCAATGACCAGCAGCTCATCTCGTTGCAGCTGCAACCAGCACTTCAGAATCTGCAGCTCCTCATCATCGTGGGTGGACGCAGCGACAACATACTCCACGGCCAGTTCCGGTTTGGCTGCCGACTGCACCGCCGGCGGCGAATACTTCAGATTTCCCAGCATCGATACCTTGTTAGGCGGGGCGCCGAGCTTGACAAAAGCCGCCTTGTCGTTGTCGCTGCGGGCATAAATATGCTCGGTCAACCGCAGCAGACGGCCAAGTGTTTTTCGAACCCATTTGAAAGTGGCGGTGGTTCTCGGCGACAGGCGGCCGTTGATAATCACGATCGGAACATGACTGCTGTAGCAGACGCCAAACAGGTTGGGCCAAAGTTCGGTTTCAAGAACATAAAGTCCGATAGGCTTGAGGTTGCTGATGAATAGCGTGACCGAAAGCAGCCAATCGAACGGCAGGTAAGCATGAAACAGGTAGGATTGTTGCTGCTTTGTCACGATGTCCGCGCCGGTAGGTGTGTTTGTGGTGATCAAAAAGCGCTGTCGCGGATATCGCCTGTGCAATTCTTTCAGTAATGGCAAGGCCGTGTTTACCTCGCCGACGGAGGCACAGTGAAGCCAGCAACAATTTTTGGGTATGTCACTCAATCCGAGGCCGAGTCTCTGCAGGAAATAGCGCAGCTGTTTGTGCCGCAGCGCCTTGATACAGAGGTAGCCAAAGGTTAATGGAAACAGCAGCAGATTGAACAGGCGGTATAGAAACATGGTTTTTTTCGGTAATTTTTGTTTTCCGTCATCACCCGTCATCGTAACGCATGAAATCGCTCCTACCCGTGATCATGGAATGCGATCAGTAAACCGGCGGATGGCCTGGCGGCTGGGTCTTGAAACGCTTGTGCATCCAACCGTACTGCTCAGGATTCGCGTAGACCATTGCCTCGATAGCCTGGTTCACTCGTGCTGAATCGCGTTCGATATCGTCCGACGGGAAATCCTCCAGCGCTGGCAGTATCACCAGCCTGTAGCCTTCACCGTTGTCCAATCGGAGTGGATAGAACGGAACCACGGCGGCACCTGTCATCTCGGCCATGCGGGCGGTGGCCGTCAATGTCGACGCAACTCCGCCGAGAAAAGGTGTAAACACGATGTCTTGCTCGGCAAAATCCTGGTCTGGTGCGAACCAGGTTGCGCGACCTTTGCGCAAGCCGCGTATTAACGCGCGCACATTCTTGTTTTCGATCAGCTCATCACCATAGGTGGAGCGGTAGTGTGCCATAAACGCATTGAACATTGGGTTGTGCGCTTTTTTGTAGACACCGTTCAACGTCGTGAAAAGCCCGATCAGCATCGCGCCTATTTCCAGGGTGGTGAAATGTCCGGTCAGCAGGATGACGCCTTTACCTCTGCTGAGCGCTTCATCCAGATGCTGTTTGCCATCAATGTCACAGACTGACCGTAGATAGTCACGATTGGCCCACCATGCCTGTGCGATCTCGAACACCGAGATACCTAGACTTTTGAAGCTGGCGATATTGAGTGCACGAACCTGCGCCTCGCTGTACTCGGGGTATGCTTGCGTGATATTGGTCCGTGCAGCGCGTCGGCGCGACGCCACCAACCGGTAGAGCAGCACGCCGATGCCGCTGCCTATGGCCTGCATCCAGCGCAATGGCAGCATAGAGATCAAGCGCATGATTCCGAACACCAGCCACAGCGGCCAATATTTCGGTGCCAGATAATCACGTGCGTTCAGAGGGATAACGTTGCTCATATCGACCTCGCGGCTATCACCGGGGAATTTGAATTACGCCAGCCGCTTCAGCTCGAATATCTCAGCAGGCGGCGACACAAGCTGATATGGCATTGCCACTTTGGGAAAGGCCAGAACGGCCGAGGGTGCTGTGTGTTCTTCAAGCGTGCCCATCACGGTTGAGGCCAGTCCTCGTGTCCTTATGCTTGCCTTTCACTCAAAATTTGCCTGTGTCTGGGCGTTTCGCCTCAGAGCGGCGCGTTCGGACATGAATCCTGCGCCTGTCCCAGTGATCCTGATGGGAAACTCGGGCTCGCCGTTTCGCGGTGGATCACTGTGCGTAGAACTCTGACGCTGAGCGCGCGGCCGATGGATCGAGCCACTGGTTAATTTGCCAAACGTCCTCACGATCCAGCGAGCCGGCAGCCTGCTGAAGTAGCAGCAACACCAGTAAATAATCGTAACGCGCGCGAGCATAGTCCCGTTCGGCTTCAAACTGGCGTCCCTGGACCAGCAGCACGTCAACACTGGTACGGGTGCCGGCTTCGAACCCGGCCTCAGTGGCTTCGACCGAGGTCTTCGCCGAAATCAGCGCCTGATAGAAAGCCTCCACCAATGACACCGAGGCGACGACGCCGAGGTAAGCATCGCGCACCTGTTGCACTGTGCTTCGTAGCGCCTGATCAACGATCGCCTGTGCCGACCACACCTGGGCATTGGCCTGTCGGACCCGCGAGCTGACGCCACCACCCTGGTAGATCGGCAGCGCCAGCTGGACCGCGACGCTGTTGTCCGTATTGTCAGCGCCGCCGAAGGTGTCCCCAAAGGGGCTGCCATCAGCCGAGTTATACTGGTGCGCTGCCCTGAAGTTGAGCGTCGGGTAGTGACCGCCACGATTGGCTTGGAAATTCTCCTTGGCTGCGGTAAGGCCAAAGCGCGATGCCTTCAGGCTCAGGTTGTTATCGAGCGCCATATCCTGCCACTGCTCGATGTCAGCGGGTTCCGGCGAAAGCAACGGGAACTGTTCCGCCAGCGGCGCGAGCTTGTCAACCGGGTCGCCGATGATCACGCGCAGCGCCTCAATATTGTTGCGCAACGTGTTCCTGGCGACGATCTCGTTGGCCACGGCATTGTCAAAAGAGGCCTGTGATTCGCGTACGTCGGTGATCGCGATCAGGCCGACATTGAATCGTTCCCGGCTCTGTTCGAGCTGACGGCCGATGGCTTCCTTCTCGGCCCGGGTGAAGGCGACATTGTCCTGGGCCCCGAGCACATTGAAGTAGGCCCGCGCGGTTCGCAGTATCAGGTCCTGTTTGGCGACTTCATAGTTGGCTGCGGCCTGAGCGACCAGGGCTTTGCTCTGTTCCATCGCATCCCAGAAGGTCTTGTTGAAGATCACCTGATTCAGTGTGACGTCATAGCCCTTGGTGGTGAAATTTGATTCGACGTTGCCGATCGCGCCGGTGGAGTTTTCGCGTCGGGTATCGTCGCGTTGATAGAAACCGCTCGCGGTCAGGTCAGGCAAAAGGTTCGCGCGGCTTTGCGGAAAGGCTTCCTCGGCGGCCATGTAGTCCGACATCGCCTGCCGTAACGCTGCGTCGTATTTCTCGGCGCGCTCCAGTGCCTGTTTCAAGTCTAGCGCCGCCTGACTGCTCGTGCTGACCAAAAGTGCCATCAGCCCAAAGGATAGCCGCAGATGCAATGACATAGGACTCGCCTCTTGTGATTATTTAGTAGGTTGCCATGGTGGTATCGACATCTCTGGCCCAGCCATCGACGCCGCCGCGCAGATTGATCACTTTAGTGAAGCCGGCTTGCTCCAGGAAGTAGGCTACGCGTCGGCTACGCACACCGTGATGACATATGACTATCGTCTCGCGGTCTTTGTCCAGCTGATCGAGATTGGCAGGGATTGTCGCCATTGGCATTAGCGTGCTATTGTCCAGTCGGCAAATATCGTATTCCCACGGCTGACGGACATCGAGCAACAGCGGCGGTTTTGGCGCCCTCGCAAGATAGTCCTTGAGTTCAGTAGCTTTAAACTCACGCATTGCAATCGCGACCACTCTTAGAACACGAATTCGGCGGGCTTTTCGGCGTGAATCATCGGATCAACACAGGTTTCGAACAGCTCCTCAACGATCCACTCGTTCTTGCTGATTCGTGTAACCAGTTGCGCTTTCATCACCGGCGCATCGCCGGTGATCACGAACATACGGCCACCTTGTTTCAGCGCTTTCTTGTAAGAATTGGGAATGGAGGGCAAAGATCCCATGATGGCGATGCAGTCATAATACTGCTTCTGTTCCCATTTCTTTGCCGCGTCGCCGGTGCTTAGGGTGACATTATTGATTTCGAAATGGGCCAGATTCTTTTCGGCTAGAGCGGTCATCTCCGGATTGATATCGACACTATCGACATGGCGTGCCAACGCGGCCATGCAGGCGGTCATATAGCCTGTGCCAGTGCCGACTTGCAGCACAGTGTCATCTTCGTTCAACGCGAGACTTTGCAGGATGCGCCCCTCGATAACGGGGTTCAGCATATGCGAGACATGGCCCTCGTAGGTCCCCAACGGAATCCGCGTGTCGGCATAGGCGAGCTGCTTGAATCGTTCCGGCACGAACAGCTCGCGGGGAATGTTTCCGATAACGTTCAGCACGCGCGGATCCAGCACGTCCCACGGGCGCACTTGCTGCTCCACCATGTTGAATCGGGCCTGATTGTAATCCATCTCGCTCACCGTAAACCTGTGCACCGCATACCTTAATTTCTCTGGGTCGCGCATTTTACCCCGAGCACGGCCCTCGCCGCTAGCCCGCATTTTTCACCAGGATCACGGGAGCAGGCGCAGGACGGAGACCGCCTGTCTCACCAGATGGACGAGCCCTCACTTGATCTTTGGATCCACAAAGCATTTTGCTCAGTCGGAAATACACAAGGTTATTCCGCTCCTTCGCAAAATCCTTTGTGGACCCAAATCTCGGCGCGATCATCTCGCCGCCTGGTGAGAAATGCGCGCTGCCCCATGCTCTCTGTGGGAATGTGCCCCACATATGCGGTATCATGTCAATTCTGTCTATATCAATATCCGGGTCTGAGATATGAGCGCAATCCCCGACGAATTCGTCCAACGTGCAGTGGAACTTTCTGCCCAAACGACTCAATCGCTGCACGGCTCGCGAAAAGTCTACGTGCAGGGTTCGCGCCCCGACATCCAGGTGCCGATGCGCGAAATTGATCTCCACGATACTCCAGCCAGCTTCGGCGCCGAAGAAAATCCGCCGTTGCCGGTTTATGATACATCCGGTCCTTATACCGATCCGAACGTCAAGATCGATTTGATGAAAGGTCTAGGCGATGTGCGCAGCGTCTGGCTCGATGAACGTGGTGATACCGAGCGGCTTGATGGTCCTTCTTCCGAATACGGTCGTCAGCGCCAGTCTGATCCTGCGCTGGCACAACTGCGCTTCGAACACCTGCGCAAGCCACGCCGCGCACAAGCTGGCAAGAATGTGACCCAGATGCACTACGCCCGTCAGGGTATTATTACCCCTGAGATGGAATTCATCGCTATACGCGAAAGTATGAAATTGCATCAGCTCCGCAACGATCCCGCCTACGAAAAGGTACTGATGCAGCACCCCGGGCAATCGTTCGGCGCACGTCTGCCGCACGAGATCACCCCTGAATTCGTCCGCGACGAGGTTGCCGCCGGTCGCGCGATCATCCCGGCCAATATCAACCATCCCGAACTGGAGCCGATGGTTATCGGTCGCAACTTTCTGGTCAAGATCAATGGCAATCTCGGCAACTCAGCAGTGACCTCGAGCATCGCCGAGGAAGTCGAGAAGATGGTTTGGGGCATCCGTTGGGGGTCGGACACGATCATGGATCTTTCCACTGGCCAGAATATCCATGAGACGCGCGAATGGATACTGCGGAACTCGCCAGTGCCGATCGGAACCGTGCCCATCTACCAGGCTCTGGAAAAGGTCGACGGCGTCGCGGAAGACCTGAACTGGGATGTTTTTAAAGACACTCTTATCGAACAGGCCGAGCAGGGCGTGGATTACTTCACGATCCATGCCGGTGTGCGCCTAAAATACGTACCGTTGACCGCCCGGCGTGTGACCGGCATCGTCTCGCGCGGTGGCTCGATCATGGCCAAGTGGTGTCTGGCGCATCACCAGGAAAGCTTCCTCTATACCCATTTCGAGGAAATCTGCGAGATCATGAAGGCCTACGATGTATCGTTCTCGCTCGGCGATGGCCTCCGTCCCGGCTCGGTCGCCGACGCTAACGACGAGGCCCAGTTCGCCGAGCTGGAAACGCTCGGTGAACTCACCAAGATCGCCTGGGCCCACGATGTCCAGGTTATGATCGAAGGGCCGGGCCATGTCCCAATGCAAATGATCAAGGAGAACATGGACAAGGAGCTCGAGGACTGCTTCGAAGCCCCGTTCTACACGCTTGGCCCGTTGACCACCGACATCGCACCGGGCTATGACCACATCACCTCCGGTATCGGTGCTGCGCAGATCGGCTGGTACGGCTGCGCGATGCTGTGCTACGTGACGCCAAAGGAACACCTCGGTTTGCCGAACAAGGAAGACGTGCGTACCGGCATCATTACTTACAAGATCGCCGCGCACGCGGCGGATTTGGCCAAGGGTCATCCCGGTGCCCAGATCCGCGACAACGCGATGTCAAAGGCGCGCTTCGAATTCCGCTGGGAGGATCAGTTCCGACTGGCGCTCGATCCGGAACGCGCGCGCGAGTACCACGATCAGACGCTGCCAAAGGAGGCACACAAGGTTGCGCACTTTTGCTCGATGTGCGGGCCCAAATTTTGTTCGATGAAAATCTCGCAGGATGTCAGGGACTATGCGGCGGAGCATGGTATTGGCGAGATTGAGATTGCGTTCGACGAGGGTATGAAAGAAAAGGCGCAGGAGTTCATCGAGCAAGGCTCGCAGCTTTATTCAAAAGCCTAGCCCGCATTTCTCACCAGGATCACGGGAGCAGGCGCAGGATTCGTGTTCGTAAGCGCGGCTCTGGAGCGAAAAGCGTAGCCATAGCTACGGTTTGAGTGAAGAGCAAGCTTGCGGACACGAAGACCAGCCTGAGCCGTGATAGGCACTGTTGAAAAACATCCTGTATTTTCGATCATTCGAGTTTTCTCATAAGAGCCAATGGCTTATCAGTTCTCTACGCCGCCTGGTGAGAAATGCGGGCTAGCGCGCCAACAGCCTGGGTGCAGAACGCGGTTTCTTTCGTCGCCGGGCCTGCTGTCGGCCCGCATATCTCAGCCGGGTCAAGCAGAGGTGTCAGAGGCTAACGGCTGACCATTGGCTTTATCCACGGGCATCACCCGGTCTTCGGCCTGGTCGAATGCCTGCAAGGCCCATCGCGCGCGTTCCTTCGCTGACATAGGCCTCAAATGGAGCCTGATATCATGCTCAATCTGTTCAATGCGAGGATGTAGGCCGGTACCGTTGGCGACCTGAATGGCCAGGCCCGGGCGGGCGTTCAATTCGATAATCAACGGGCCTCTCTCTCTGTCGAGCACGATATCGGCCCCAAGGTAGCCCAGTTCAGTCATCTCGTAGCAGCTCGCGGCGAGCTCGAGTAGCACTTCCCAGTGCGGCACGGCGAGGTCCTCGAGTCGCGCACCGGTGTCAGGGTGGTAGTCGATTGGCTGACCGTTCTGCACCGCGCGAAGTGCGCGACCCGTGCGAATCTCCAGGCCGACGCCGATGGCACCCTGGTGCAGATTGGCCTTGCCATCCGAAGCGCGTGTCGACAGACGCGCCATCGCCATCAATGGGAAGCCTTTGTAGACGATGACCCGTATGTCCGGAACGCCCTCATACGTGAAGTTCGCGAATACGTCTGAGGATTGCACCATTGATTCGATCATCGCGACATCGGTCCTGCCACCGAGTGAAAACAGCCCGCTGAGGATGTTATTGACGTGTCGGGAAATATCGTTGAAGGAAATGACTTGGCCACTGGATTTCACGAAGCCCTCGCCCTTGCGACCCACGATGACGAGTATGCCTTTGCCGCCGCTGCCTTTGGCGGGTTTGATCACGAACTGCTCGTGCGATTCAAGAAACTCCGGCAGTTTTTTGAGCTGGCCGGTGAATTTGACCACCCCAAGCAGGGGTGGGACCGCAATCTCGCCTTGACGCGCCAGCTGCTTGGTGATCAGTTTGTCGTCCACCCGCGGGTAAAGTCGGCGCTGATTATTCTGCCCGATATAGGCCACGTTGCGCCGGTTCATTCCGGCGATGCCAGCTCGTTTCAGCTTGCCCGGTGTGGTTATCCGAAACATGGTTAGTATCGCGTCAGCGGCTCGAAACGCCGCAATTCACTGAGTCGGTAGCCGGTGTACTGCCCGATGGCGAGAATGATTGCCAACACGACCAGCAAAAGTTCCGGAAAGGCGAAAAACAGGTACGCAACATGCCGTTCGGTCATGACCAGGTGTGCCAGGACAGCGGTCAGCAGACTGCCCCCGCCTTGTATCATAACCTCTCTGGCCCCTTCTTCCTCCCACAGTACCGACATTCTCTCGATGGTCCAGGCGATAATGACCATCGGGAAATAGGTGACAGAGAGAGCACCCACCAGTCCCATTTTAAAGCCAATGACACTCAGCGAGACATAAAGGCCGATCACGACGATCAATACGGCCGCCAGGCGCGGTACCAGCAGCAGATTCAGCCGGCTGAGGTAGCCTCGTATCAGCAAACCGAATCCGACGACGACGACGAACAGAAAGATGCCGACGAGAAGCGTCGTTTGCAGAAAAGCGAGTGCAATCAGGATCGGCATGAACGTGCCCGAGGTTCGTATGCCCACCAGATTGCGCAGGACGACGACAACCAGTGCGCCGATCGGGATCAGCAGCAGAATCGCGAAAGTGTTCTGAAACTCGACCGGCAGGGAATAGATCGAAAAGTCGACCAGGCCGGCTTGCTCCTCTCTGCCCAGCAAGATCGCAACGTTGCGCCCGGCCCGCTCGTTGGCAATCACGGAGAAGCTGAGGCTCGAGTCTTTTCCACCCTCGACTTGTACCAGCCATTGATCACCTCGCTGCCACGGCAGGAAAGTTTCTGAGAGTCCGAGTTCGCCGTTGCGCGGATCCACGGCGATCCAGCGATCGCCGTTATAGACTTCGATCAGTTCCTGTAATTTCTGGCGCCGACCGACGTCGGTCAGCTCGATGCCACGAAGCAGTCGGACCGGCACCTCCGCCGAGCGCAGCAGCGCCATCAAGAGTTGGTTTTTCTGTGCCCGGCTCTTGGCTCCCTCCAGAACAGCGCGAACGTTGTCATCCGGTTCCTTTGCGTTGAGCCGCTCGATCAGCTGGATGGCGAGCGTCTCGGCGTCGGCGGACTGCTTGTAGGTATCCGACAGCAGCGCATTGGCAGCGGTTGCCTTGGGCTCGGTGAAAATCGGCTTTTCGGCCGGCTTGGGCTCCTTCACCCATTCCTGGCGTGGTTTGCCTTTGCCGCGGTAAACATTGGTCTTATAAAACAGAGTTTGGGTGTCGTGACTCTCGCGCGCGGACCATACCCCTCGTCGCTCATGCTCTTTGCTCGTAATCAGCTCAAAGCCATAGCCTGGTGATGTCGCGACCGACTCAATCACGACCAGACTGTCAGTATCATCCGGCAAATTCAATGATGCTTTCACTGGCTGTCCCGTCGCCTTGAACTCGATCCTGGCCTCGACGGTCCATACGGTCTGTGTTTGGCCTGGAATCAACGGGAAGCCGAGATACAAATGCTTGTAGGCCGCAGAACCGAGACCCAGAAAAAGCAACACGAACATCCACAGGTAAAGCTGAAATCTGGCGTGCATCTCATTTACTCGTTTTCTTTTTGCGCGCCGGCGCGCCCGGTGTTTTCTGAGTGAATTTCTTGGCCACGTCCACGATCGCAGCTCCTTCTAGAAAATCACGCCCGATCAGCAGCGGATAATCCAAGTTCGATCGATCAGCGAGATTAATGTCTAGCTGCTTGGTGATATCGCCGATTACAACAACCAGCTCGACACTGTGGCGTCTGATGCTCTCTTCCCCCTCTTTCTTGATCCTGGCTGTGCGCGACACTTCCATCTCGAGCGGAAATTCTGCATCCGTGGCGGGATTCAAGATGGTGGCCTTCACCCAGCGGTTGCCATCACGTTCGAAGGCTTCGACGTCGACCGCGTTGATGGAGCTGCGTTTCGCGCCGGTATCGATCCTGGCCGGGAAAACCGCGTTGAGCGCCGGGATGGCGGCGTATTCGGCCGCGCCCAAGACCAGCTTTTCCGCCGGAACCGCTTCGGTTCCGACCTGCTTGACTTGCGGGGGCTTGTCGGCCTGTAACGGCGCAATGACCAGCAAAAGAAGCGTGAGCGCTATGAGTATACGGCTTTTGTTTCGGTGCATAATTGTCCAAGGCGAACAGCTAATGTGTCAAATCAGAAAAAAATCAATGCCTTGAGGCAAAAGAACAATGATTGTAACAAAATTGACCTTGCCAGACATGGAAAAATCCAGCCAAGGGAGATTGGTAGGGTATGGTGTGGTGGCGACTATTTGTCGCGATGCGGGTGAAGAGTCAACGACGGCCGAACAATGAGCCCATGATACCTCGGACGATCTGGCGGCCGATCTGGCTGCCAATGCTGCGCGCGGTGCTGGTTATCATCGCCTCCATGGGCGTCTGCCGCGAGCGACGTCCGCGGGCGGTTTTCCTTGAAGCCTGTTGTTCGGCCAGCTCGGCTGCAGCTTGCGCTTGCTGCGCGGCTTTCTGCTTCAGCATTTCATGGGCAGACTCGCGGTCGACGACCTCATCATAGCGTCCGGTGTAAGGCGAACGCGAGAGTTGCTCGCTGCGCTCGTCGTCAGTTAGTGGGCCGATCCGTGATTCCGGCGGCTTGATGTAGACGTGTTCGACTGGTGTGGGTTTGCCCTCAGTGTCGAGCACCGACACCAGCGCCTCACCCACACCCAGCTCGGTAATCAGTTTTTCGGTATCGATGTTCGGGTTCTGTCGGAACGAAGCCGCAGCAGCTTTGATGGCTTTTTTGTCTTTGGGTGTAAAGGCACGCAGCGCGTGCTGAATCTTCATGCCAAGCTGGCCGAGAACGGCCTCCGGTATATCCTGCGGGCTCTGACTGATAAAGAAGACGCCCACGCCTTTGGAGCGTATCAGGCGTACCACCTGCTCGACTTTCTCGAGCAGCGCGTCGGGGGCTGTATCAAAAATCAGATGTGCCTCGTCAAAGAACAGTACCAGTTTTGGTCTGTCGGTATCGCCGACTTCAGGCAGGTTTTCGAACAGTTCTGCCAGCAGCCAGAGCAGAAAACACGCGTATAGGCGCGGTGCTCGATGAATGACTTTGCTCGCGTCGAGCACGTTGATCACGCCGTTGCCAGAAAAGTCCGTTTTCATCAGATCTTCCAGTGTTAGTGCCGGTTCGTTGAAAAACTGGTCTGCGCCTTGTTCCTCCAGCACCAACAGCTTTCGTTGTATAGCGCCGATACTGGCCGCAGAAATATTGCCGTATTCTGCTCTCAGATCTTTCGCACTCGAGGCCATCCATTTGAGCAGCGCTTGCAGGTCTTTCAAGTCGAGCAGGAGCATGCCGTTGTCATCCGCGATTCGAAAACACGAGTACAGGATGCCGCTTTGGGTGTCGTTCAAATCGAGCAAGCTGCTGAGCAACAGCGGCCCCATATCAGAAATCGTTGTTCTGATATAGTGGCCTTTGATACCAAACAAATCCCAAAATACGGTAGGTACTGGCTGGAAATGGAAATCTTCAAGCTGTAGCTGTTCGACCCGCGCATCAATCTTGGGATGCGAGCGACCTGGAGCGGCCAGGCCGGATAAATCTCCTTTAACGTCCGCAAGAAAAACCGGAACGCCGATATGCGAAAAGCCCTCGGCCAGGCTCTGCAATGTAACGGTTTTGCCAGTGCCGGTAGCGCCGGCGATCAAGCCATGTCGATTACTCATGCGGGCATCCAGCAAAAACCGACCGCTCGCGCTGCCACCTATCAGTAGAGTTCTAGCCCGCATTTCTCACCAGGATCACGGGAGCAGGCGCAGGAGTTAGCCCGCCTGTCCCGCCAGATGGACGAGCCCTCACTTGATCTTTGAATGCACAAAGAATTTTGCTCAGTCGGCAATACACTCGGTTATTCCACTCCTTCGCAAAATCCTTTGTGACTAATCCGTCTGGAAGGGATT
>Ga0272442_10002508_pt1 | contig 26569 bp, 15 predicted proteins | sample SSMForm2O_FD_200262 | JGI IMG/M metagenome (GOLD analysis project Ga0272442, IMG submission 200262) | Marine sediment archaeal communities from Little Sippewissett salt marsh, Falmouth, MA, United States - SSM-Form-2O | ecosystem: Environmental > Aquatic > Marine > Wetlands > Sediment ... | reverse complement strand
GCCGGATACATCCAGTTTGGGAAAATTATTTTCCAATCTGCCGGATGAAGCGGCTCTGGATGCGGGAAGGACCTTCAAGGTAACGCATTATTATCAACGCAAGGAATTCGCCGGGGACATGGGATGGCAGAGCCAATATGCAATCGGACATCACCTGAACCTTATGTATATATATTCTCACATCATGAATCTCGGCCATAATACTCATATGACATGTTATGCCCGGGCGATGATGGCCAAAACGGTTTTAAAGAGTAAAACCAGTCGGAAAATACGATTTCAACTCTCCTATGATGATCCCATTGCAGTCTATTTGAACGGCGAATTGATCTTTTCCAACCTGTCATTGGAAAAAGGATTCCGAACGAGCACGATAGATGCGGGGCTTCGTGAGGGTCAAAACGAACTTCTTATAAAGCTTGTGGATACTACAAATAACAATCTTCAATGGGCGAACTTTTCTCTGCGGATACTGGATAAAGAGGGAAATGACATATCGGAACAATTGCAGGACAGTCATGATGAATAAGAGAGGTATCTATTATGGGTAATACGTATCGTTTTTTTTATGTAATGTTGCTGGGCGCCCTTATGAATTCCTGCACGTTGTTTTCAGAAGACATTCCGAAGACGGATACAGCAAAATACAAGACTCTGGAAGGAATGTATGTTCTATCCGATCTCGATACGGGAGATGTCGATATCCGACTTGATCTGAGCGATGAAGAAAAGGGTCTTCTGGAATCCTCTTTTATCGATCTTTATATCATTTACCCGGATAAAAAGGAAATTCACCTTACAAGGAAAGCGTCTTCAATCGAGGAGAATATGCTTTCATTCAAATTAAAAGTCGATCCTGTGATTCCATGGAGTCCCCCCAATCCCGATCTGTATCTTGCCAAGGCTGTTTTTAAATCCGAAAAGGACGGGGATATAATCGCCGTTGCTTCAAGGCGTTTCGGAATAAGAAAAATCGAGCGAAGGAAGGATACATTCTATTTTAATAATCATCCGATATTTTTACGTATGTGCGGGCATGAATATGAAAGCTTTCTCTCCAACCTCGACTATGACGGCATCGTGAAAAGGCTGAAACAGGTAAAAAGATACGGTTTTAACTCGATACGACATCATTCCCATGTTCCAGGCGAAGAGTATTTAAAAGCGGCGGACGAGATCGGCGTCTTGATACAAATGGAAATTCACGGAAGAATCGGAACGGACCTGGAAAGCGAAAAATATAAAAAGTCGCGACAAGACTGGATCAATATGATCGTCACCGGGCGAAAGCACCCCTGTAGCTTGATTTACAGTATGGGAAACGAGATATATAAGAACGATCCCGGTTTGATAAGCTGCCAGGACGCTTTATACGATATCGCCAAACAGATGGATCCCTATGTGCTGGTGTTAAATCGCTCGGGCAGCAGACCTCATAATGATGATCATGGAAAATACGATCTGATAGAACGCCCCATCGGGGAATATGAACATATCGCCGAGTTTGCGGGAGAGGCATTTACGGCTTATCTGCGGGGCGACAGGAAAGGCAGAAGCGATGAATTCCCTATCATAGCTCATGAATACCCCCTGGTTTCATCCTATCCAAACATCGAGCTGGCTCATAAATATGATGAGGTTCCTTCCTGGCTCGAACTAACGGCTGATAACGCCCGGACACATGGACTGGAACACTTGCTGCCTTTATTTGTGAAGAACTCGGAAAGCATTCAGAACCTGTGTCGGAAGGAAATGCTCGAGGAGGCCAGAAAATACCCGGAACTCGACGGATACAGCATGCTCCGGTTTACCGACCGCATGGCAAGAGTTTCCGGGGTTGTCGACGATTTCTCAGATCCCAAGAACGTCACCGCAGAAGAGTTTCTGAGAACAAACGGCGAGACGGTATTGCTGTGCTCCTGGAATAAGAGAACCTTTGAATATGGCGAAATTCTCGAGGCCACCCTGGATATTTCTCACCATGGCGTAAAGCCGTATTCCGCCCCGGAATGTGTATGGCGACTCATGAACGGGCCTGTAACCCTCAGTAAAGGAGCCTTTAAGGAAATCAGCGTAAACCCCGTGAGTCTGTCGAAAATCGGAACTGTGAAAATTGAAATACCAAAGCTTTATAAGCCATCTAAACTGACTCTCCAGGCATATATTCCGGGAACGGTTCCCTATATAAGAAATGAATGGTATTTCTGGGCGTTTCCCAAAGAACTGAAAAAGCCCGGAAACATGGAGAGAATTACCATATGGGATCCGCTCGAGCGAATGCAAATATACACCGCCGCTTATCCCGGGATTATATATAATAACGATGAAAACTGGAAGGTCGATATCAATATCAGGCCTTATACGATAGTAACCGATTCCTGGCAGAATGGATTTTACGATTATCTGGACGCTGGAGGCCGCATCTGGATTATTTCGGATAAATCCTGGCCCTGGCCCGAGAAAATGGGGATCTTTGGATTGCACTGGACAACTTTCGATCCGGCCAAACAGGCTCCCATCATATTCCCTTCAGTGGATGAATCATGTAATAAATGGCTTACAATTTGCAGCAACTCAAAGTCCCGTTATGGAAATTCCGGAACCCTGGTGGCTCCTCATCCTTCCCTGGGAGACTTTCCCCATGAAGGATTCTGCGACATGCAGTTTTTTCCCATGATATACAGAGCGAATTCGCTTCAATTCGCTTATTTCCCCAAAGACGTTGAACCTGTTATAAGAACAATAGATAGTTTCTGGCGGGGGACCAGCAAGGGGTACATGGCCGAGCTTGGCGTTGGGAAAGGCAGGATCTTTATCAGCACCTTGAACCTGACGCAGTCTTTTGAAAGGTCGAGCTCCACCAGGTATATGTTCAACAATATTTTAAACTACGTTTCCGGCGACGATTTCGATCCTGAAGTCAAGATCGGAAAGTCGGAGCTCCATACAATGCTGGATGATTTTGCAAAGGTATACAGGGAACGCAAACCCTTGACCCGCGATGAAATGAGCGCGCGTTATAAAGCCAGAATGAAAAACCGGGCTGCTCTCAGTGAAGTGATCGTGTTGCCGATATACGATGCCAAAGGCGTCGAGGAAAATAAGCTGGGGGTTCACTGGGAATATGCTCAGACGCAATGGTTTTTGAACGCCAGAGGCGGCGAATCCATAACATGGGATTTCGAAAATAAATCCGCGGGAGATTTCGAGTGCACCCTTCACCTGGCCAGTCCTCTGGATAATATCGAGTTCAGTCTTAAAATAGACGATCGGGAGGAACGGGAAAACGTCTTTGAAGGATCGGACGGCTGGGAGGTCTTCAAGCCCCTGAAAGTAACAATCAAAAACCTCTCTCCGGGAAATCATAAACTCAAACTATCGGTAAAAGAGCGTCCGGATGCAACGGATCGGAAGATTGTGCAGATAAGAGATATGGAAATTGTCAAATAATATCTGAGATGGCTCGGTTACTTTAATTGTCTTGCTTCAGACGCAACGGGACAAATCCTCTAAGATGATTAGTAATACACCTTCAACCAAAGGAGGGGGCAGAAATGCCCGGAAAACGGCGCAAGGAAGAAATGTCCTGATTTCTAAAAAAAACGGGGAACCTGGTTCGGTTCCCCGTTGTTTGCCGAGAGGGCCGTTTACATATTAAGGCACACTGATGCTGTCGCAGGTTTCATTATTCAGGCTATCGTCATAATTATAACCTGAAATCACGACATCGGTTACGCAGAACGTAAAGGTTCCGGCGTTTTTACTTCTGTTTGATTCGATAGTAACCTGACCGTTAGAACCGGTGACGCCGGAATCGCTGTGGCTTACCGCTCCTGTCCAGTCTCCATAAACGGTGGCATTTTCGATGTCGTTGCCGGAATCGTCCTTAATCCATACAATGGCCTGTCCAAATCGATTTCTACCAACCTTCCTGTAGTCCATTGTTATGTCATATACGTAGATATCCGGATTTGGAGTGGGCGATGCGGTCGGAGTGGGCGTTGGAGTGGGGGTTGGAGTTGAAGTCGAAGTAGGTGTCGGTGTGGGAGTGGGAGTTGGCGTTGAAGTCGAAGTAGGTGTGGGAGTGGGAGTTGGAGTTGAAGTCGAAGTTGGCGTCGGAGTGACCGAGGCTCCCAGAGAATAGGTCAATCCGCTTATTTCCTCGCCGGTTTCGTCGCAGAAACGCGCGGAGAAGGAATATGCGCTCGAGACGTTTTTGACCTTGACCAGGAGGCGATTCTCTCCGGCGTTGAGACTCAAATCGGGAATGACATCCATGTCGGGATCAAGGTAATCATGCGAACGTGTCGTATCGTTCGTATGAACGTTTGCTCCATTGAGGAACACTTTAACGCCGTCGTCGCTTCCCATGATAAGCCATACGTCGCTTTTGGCCGTATCGGCGTCGACATATACATGAGCGTACGTCACGCAGTCTTCGGGGCTTCCGCCAATTTCGCTTTCCAGGTCGACAAAACCGTCGGGCGCATAAACTTGGGTCCATATGCAACCGCCGTTGGTTTGTCCGGGTCCCGGTGTAATATTGGCTTCTCCGCCTTCTCCGGAGAAATAATCCGTCTCGAGGTTGGAGCCGTGTGTTCCATTCCAGATCCAGTCTGTAATCCAGTTCATTCTGCTTGCTTTACCGGCTCTGACATCGTCGATGAACATGCCATCGTTTCCGGTTCCCCAGATCTGGGAGTCAATATCGTCGGCGATCAGCCAGTCCACGGAATAGAACTGCCATGATGTGGCGTCCACCGAAACTCCCGCTTCTTCGATGCCCGACTGATCTTTAAAACCAAAACCCGGGTCGGTCGTGTTCGCGCCTTTATATGCATAGCATGTCGTTCTCCAGGTTTGGCCGTTGACTTCCCAGGGATTCTGCCAGCAAGTGGCGTAATCTCCGGCCCTCCATAACCTGCAGTATTTGCTGCCGCCATGCGGGGCCGCTGTGAGGATCTCCCAGTTGGTCGTGCTGTTTTTGGCCCAGCCGCCATTGAAATCGTCCTCGAATCCGCCGTTAGTAAGAGCATTTTCGTACTTGGCGGCTTCATAGTCTGGTGTCGGAGTCGGGATTGGCGTCGGAGTAGGCATGGGAGAAGTCCCGTAGGTCAGGCCATCGATTTCATATCCATACTCGTTACATATACGCGCCGAGAAGGAATAATTTCCCGTATTGTTTTTCGACTTAATCATTAAGCGGTTTTCGCCGTAATTAAGTGAAAGTCCGGTAATGACGTCCTGGTCGGGATTGCAGATATCCTGCAGGCGCGTCGTATCATTCGTATGGACGGCGGAACCGTTGAGCAGCACTTTAATACCGTCGTCGCTTCCGACCACGAGATTGACATTGCTCTTGAGTGCGTTGGAGTTTATATAAACATGCGCATAAGTAACGCAGTTTTCAGGCGTTCCGCCGATGGCTTCATTAAGATCGATAAAACCGTCTCCGCGGGATACGGGCGTCCAGGTGTTCCCGCCGTTAACCTGAAAGGGAACCGGCGCGAGATTGGCTTCTCCGCCCTCGCCTGAGAAATAGTCCGTATTGATATCCGAACCATAAGTGCCGTTCCATATCCAGTCGGTTATCCAGTTCATCCTGCTGGCCGGACCGGCTCTCACATCGTCGATATATATTCCATCGATGCCTGTTCCCCAGGCCTGGGTGTCAATGTCGTCCGCGATAGTCCAGTCGACGGAATAAAAATCCCATGAGCTGGAATCAATCTCAACCTGCGCTTCGGGATTTCCGGACTGATCTTTAAAACCGAATCCTGTATCTGTCGTTCCGGATCCTTTATAAGCCCAGCATGTGGTGCGCATCTGCTGTCCGTTCACCTCGTTGGGATTTTGCCAGATCGTGGCGTATGCGCCGTCCAGATAAAACCGGCAGAGTTTAGAACCGGAATGCGCTCCGCTTGTAAGAATCTCATAATTGGTGGAGCTGTTCTTGCTCCAGAAATTAAAATCATCTTCAAAGCCGGCATTGGTTAAAGCGTTCTTATACAACGCCACATCGGGGCCGTGATCATAGCGACAGTAAATATAACAATGCACAGTGTTCAGGTTTTCATTGCCATAGTTATAACCCGGCCAGTCATAAAATACGCGGCCGCCGTCATAACTTGGGTATCCCGTCGTGTTTTTATTTCCATAAGGATCGTTGAAAACCAGCGTGTACTGATCTGAATAATATCCTATACCCGTAATGTAATGTCCGGATGCTGTGAGGGAATTAAGCAGGACAAACGGATCGTCGCTGTCGATCTCCGCCTGGGCTTTTGTGAAAGTGGGAGACCAGTCGACAGATGAAGTGGGTCCGTGATATGTGATGTACTCCGCCATATGTCCCTTGGTGTCTTCCCAGTCATTTTGAATGATATATCCATAACCGCCATACACTGTATTATCGCACGAGTCCAGACCGGGGATATTATAGGTGTGATTATTGTACGTGTATATCTCCGAAATATAATATCCGTAATTGCTCACATGCTGGTATGGAGTGCTGATCATATACGGATTGGCGGGAAGGATGTCATAATATTGAATGGCCATGAGAGCCGATGTCGCCCCGCAGGACCAGTATCCACAATGCGAGTCCAGGGTGTCGTAAACCTGGTGAATCACCGGAACGCCGATAATCTCGGTGATGTTTCCGTTGGTGACCACCTGTTCTGTTCCCGCTGAATACAGTTCGCCCCCCATTCCTTCCGGTATTGTCACATCATTAATCAGGTTGAGCTTGCCGGGTGCAATCGCACCGGCTTTCATCCCGCCGCCCTTGGCTACTGCCACATTCTTTCCGGAAATCGCGGCCCTTGCCATGCCTTTATTTAAACAGACCCGGCTTATTGTTTCGCCGCCTGCGGAAACGGAAACAAGATCGGTTTGCGTTACTTGTTCCTTTTCTATCGTACGCTTCACAAAGGCGATCGTGTTATTATCGACCCAGCCGGGCGTCTCGCCATTTCCCACGATTTTCATGGACCAGCCGGCAAGATCGACGCAGGCGACCGAACCGCATACGGAAGAGATGGCAAGTTTATCTCCCTGGGGAGAATACTTTGGCCCCCAATACGCTTTTTTGCCGTCCGTGACGACTTCCTTTATACCTGAAGCGAGATCCAGAACGACTATCTGTTCGTTCTTGTTATTGTAAGCTATCTGCTCCCCGTCAGGCGAAAAAGAAATCAGGTTGACGTGATGGCCAAGATCAAATTTATCGATTATTTCGAAATTCGAGTCCATTACGATTAGTTGATCAAGCACGGTATAGGCGATTTTTCCATCGGCGGATACGGCGGGAGTACCGACGACTTTACATAATCCGTTCAAGGTTACAGTCTCTCCGGTTTCGATGCCATAAAGCATTGGAGCCTGTAGGAGCACGCCTTTCTTTTTCACAATGGCTTTATAACACACATATTGATTATCCGGGGAAATCGAAGCGTAATACCCGGAATTCATTCCTTCTGTGACAAGAACGGATTCGCCTTTTGCCACATCCTGCAAAATTAATCCATCATGCTGTGAGTTTGTAATCAGGACGAGACCTCCATCCACCGAAACGCATACGGGAATCTCCTCTGAAAGAGATGAAAGCGAAAGAAGAAAAACAAGAGACAGAGTTAGTAACGTCTTTTTAAGATTCATTTGAATTATCCTCCTTTTGGATACTCTCTTCTGTGCAACATTGCGTACATATCACTCCTTTGTCCTTACAGTCATTTCCTATTTCATATTTCTACCACCTCCTTAAGTAGATTTATAGAATCTCTCCCCTCGATCCACCTGGATATAGATATATGTCTCTTTAGCGATTGAATATTACGATTATGATAGATAAACTAATAAAATATTAAAGGCAATATAAATTTTGCCTTTTTTTTCGCTCAAATGATATTCAAGATACAATCAAAATAGAGAGTTTCCCGTTTCCAGCAATCCAATCCAAAAGATAGAAAATAAAATTGCTTGATGTTAGATAGCGATACATTTCATGAACTCTGCAAATGAGTTTGAAAAGAAAGGAATTAGCTGATAAACCGATCCGGGCTTTACTGATGCGCATCTGACCTCTGACGCTAAGATTTGCCACAAAAAACACAAAAAGGCACAAAAAGATGACATGGGATAATATTAATCAATTGGGTGACATAGTAAGAGAAACCAGTTTTGATATTCACAAGTACCATGGAAAATGAAATATGACTTTGACTTTATTGAAGATATTTATATATTGCCTGATGTTATATTTGGGTAATTCTGATATGAAAGGAAATTCCCAACGATCCGGTCCTGGCGATGCTGATGCCCGCCTGACCTTATTGATATACCATAACAAAGGAGGATGTAGTATGAGTGAATCAGATTCCAGGGCGAAATACGGGGCGACAAATCCCAGGCCTGAAACGCTGGCAACCATGCCGGTCAAAAGGTTTGGTGCGGTGATCGGTTTGAACGCCGAGAAAGAGGAATACTACCGGGAACTCCATGCCAACGCGTGGCCCGGCATCGTTGATCGCATTCATAAATCCAGTATTCGTAATTTTTCCATCTACATTACTGAAATCGAGGGCAAAAAGTACATGTTCAGCTATTTCGAGTACATCGGGGATGATATTGAGTCTGACATGCAGGACATTGCCGACGATCCCGAGACTCAAAGGTGGTGGAAGGAAACCAATCCCTGCCAGTTCCAGCTCCCGACAAGGAGGCCTGGTCAAAACTGGAGTGCTATGGAGATGATATTCCTGGTGGAATGACAGGCATAATATGGTATCCGGATAAATACATGTCTCGCACGAAGCCACGAAGAAGATCTTTTTTTATTCAAAAAATACTCCATGCCATAGACTGCCACGGCCTAGCTTCGCTGAGGAGTAACGAAGGTGAATGATTTAACCCGAGATAAATACAAATCTCACGCAAAGTCGCCAAGACGCCAAGGTAAGACTTTTATAATCTGCTGGGGGATCTGCTGGGGTCAGCCTCTGCTGGGGTCAGCCTCTCCATTTACCTCCACTTAGCTGTAGGATTTGATCAAAGAAAGTATTTCAGGTACAGGGGTAATCGGCATAATTGATTGTGTCAATAAAGCTGTCCCCCAATGTAAATAGTGTAAAACTCATTTGTTGGGGCTCGTTACTTTGTATAATGCACTTGACGCTCTTCCTTAAATACGTGTTTAACACGTATGATATCTCGGGAGGCTTTATTTCATGCAAAAAAAACTCACAATCACGGTTGATGAAGAAGTTTATCGAGGACTGAGAGAAGTAATCGGTCCTGGTAAGATAAGTCGCTTCATCGAAGATCTTGTAAGGCCTCACGTAATCAAACAGGATATTTATCAGGGATACAAAGACATGGCTGAGGATAAACTTCGAGAATCAGAGGCCCTCGAAAGGGCTGAAGCCACTTTTGATGAAAAGGGGTGAAGTCTGGTGGGTGAATTTTGATCCCTCGATCGGCGGTGAAATCCGAAAAAAAAGACCCGCGGTTATTGTAAGCAATAATATGGCCAATCAATTATGCAGGTTGTGCCTCTTACAAGCGGCATCGGGAAACTTTATCCAAGCGAGTCTTATCTTGTATTTCAAGGCAGGAAGGCGAAAGCCATGGCGGATAAACTGACTACGGTCAGTAAAAAACGAATGATTAAAAAGAGTGGCGCCATTTCGGTTGATGAGTTGGATGGAATAGATCGCGCCATCAGGACTCAACTTGATCTGAGATGATGCAGGCTATCGGGCTATCGATGTCAGACGCCTCAGTTAAATCAGTTAAGCAGGCTCCCGAGCCCGATTAACAATACTTTCAAGATTTGTTGAGGGGAAGACTGGAGCTTTTGTAATATTACGATTGATAAATATCATGAATTTTGTCTTTTTTCGCTTGAAAGACATTATGAGTAGAAATAGTGAACAATCTCATAAAAAGTTAAGCTCCAAGAGCTCTAGGCTTACCAAGATCGGTCCCGGGAATAAGATTCATAGACTTTGTATTCCTTTTTTGCGCATTTTGAGCCTTTTTGCGGCCTGAAAGGAAAGGGAAAGAAATCAGCCACGAAAAGGCACCAGCCTTCGTCACGCCAGAGGCGGGACTACGACCCGGCAGGCAAAAGTCACAAAAAGGGGAATCAAGTAATAAATCTGAAATCCAGCATTCCCTCGTATCCCAGCACTATTTCGCCATCATCCCGCTTCCTTCGGGTTTTTTCGGGGGAAGGGTTTCCAGGTACTTGATGATCCCGACGGCCTGGCCCTCTGCCATTTTTTGACGAAACTCCGGTGTGGATACCAGGTAATCGTCGTTTGTATTCTGCATGTGAAGCATCTCGGGCAGGATCACGGGAACGTCCGACCAGTTGAATCCGGAAATGTCTGCCCGCCTCGAGAGTCCGGCGTCCGGAATCCCGGTGTATTTCGCGTATTCCATCTGCACGATCTGTGCGGCCTTCAAACTCTCATCGTAAATGTCGTCGGTCCACCCCGGGGTGTTCGCAGGATACAGGGTGAAACACGAGTGGGAGCTCCCTGAGTTGCAATGGAGCCTTACAAAGAGATCGGCCCCCGCGATGTTGGCGATCTGGGCCCGTTCGCTGTTACACAGGTGGACATCCGCAACGGTCCGGGTCATGACGACCGTGATCCCGTGTGTGGTGAGGATATCCCGTAGCCGGAGCCCGATATCGAGAACCACGGAATGTTCCGGGCCGGATATGGGCCCGCTGGTTCCGCTCGAAACGCACGGCTTGGTTTTCGTGGCGCCGGGTCCGATGGGTTCGGGTGTGGAATCCCAGTGGAGCTGGTGCCCGGGATCGATGCAAACGATCCGTCCCGTAACATCCCCTGCAAAAAGGAGCCCGGCAAAAAGCAGAAAAAGGAGACTTGAAAGCAATATTTTCTTCATGATTTCCCCCTCGATCGATTTTTGACCGGAAGATATTTCCAGGGGGAAGATGCGTCAATCATAAAAAGGCTTTCAGGGATGCATCTTTTTTCTAACCACGGGGAGTCACGGGGAAGGAACTGAGGATAACTCTGGCGAGGCAGGCGGAAAACACGTAAAAAAGGAGAGGAGCGAAAACTTTTTTTATCCACAGATTAACGGGATTTACAGGATTTCTCTCCAGAGGAGATTTCAAGTTGTATTCATTCCCCGATCAACCATCCATGAATCGCACCACGCCTTTTGGCGTGGGGGCGCATCTTGAGGAACCTCCTGGATAACTCGTTCTCCAGAGGCTCCTCCCGATGCGCCCTGAATCGGTGCAATCGGCGAAATTGGTGGTTATAATAAAGAAACGATATCGATTTGGGAGGTAGAAGCCGCGAAAAGGCGCCAGTCTTTGTCCCGCCAGCGGAGGGACTACGACCCGGCAGGCAAAAGGCACAAAAAATAAAATGGAGGGTAATATTTGTATTGGAAAGGCTGATCCTGTGTATTCTGTATATCCTGTCTGAAATCTGGTTTTATGGAGTCTGTGAATTCTGACGCGCCCCCCCCGCAGCTTATGCAACCGGCACTTTTGGTTTGACATGAGGGCGTTTAAGTCATTTCTTTACTTTCGTATTATGGAAAGGCGCGAAAAAATCATAGCGGGGTCCGGGCTCTTCCTGGTGGCCGCGTTTTATCTCTTCCTCATCTGTTACCGCTCCGGCAGCCAGGGACTCGTTCATCACGACGAGGGAGCATACGCGGTCGAGGCCTGGAGGGCGGTCGAGGGCGGGATGGGCCGCATGGGAATCGACCCCTACTGCAACCAGCCCGCATACCCCTTTATCGTGATCCTCCTCTTCCGCACCATCGGTGTGAGCGACCTGGCGGTTCGGCTCCCCTCGATGATCATGGGGTTTTACCTCCTGGCGCTCGCTTTTCTCTGGGGATGGCGATACTCCTCGATCCGTTGCGGGCTCATGTGCGCCCTGGTCCTGGTTACGTGTCCCTTTCACATCATTTACGCGAGAGTCGGCCTGACCGAGGCGATGTTCACGAGCTTTATTCTCTCCGCCCTGTTTTGTTTCTGGCACGCCCAGTTTTACGATGAAAAACGCATTGCCTGGTATATCGCGGGCGGCGTTATGAGCGCCCTGGCGGTTCTGGTGAAGTGGAACGGCTTCCTGGCCCTCTTTTCCTCCGGATGCTTCCTCGGTTTCTGCTTTCTCTGGGATGCGGTCGGAAGAAAAATAAAAAAGGGCGAGGAGTTAAAAGATCTCTTAAAACGCATTTTCAGGGAATACCGCGTTCTTTTCATTGGAATCTGCCTGGCAGGGATCGTTATGATGATCCTCATGATCCCATGGCTGTATTACCTCCGGATGAACTACGGATTGAGAAACGTGCTCGGCAAGGGACGTTTCACCAGCCGCATGACCGGGCTCCTGTCGGTGATCGTGCACCTTCCATACTATTTGAAACTCTACCTGGGGATGATGGCGCTCTGGTCAAAGGGCATCCTGGTGCTTTCCGTGGGGGCACTGGCATTGTTTTTGAAAAAGGGGGAGAGGAAGGGGCTTTTCTTTTACTTCTGGGTGGTTTGCTTCGGGTTTTTCCTGGTGAGATGGTCGTCTTATCCACGCCTTTTTCACCCCATTGTGATCAGCCTTGCCATGCCGGCCGGGATTTTTCTCGATCGGGCAGTTGGATTGACAGACAGGAAAATCCGCCTGGGTGTGATCGCAGCTGTAATGGTGGTCGGAATATTGCTCGGGTGGATGGATATGAGAGACGAACTCAAGGGCAATAACGACGGATACCGCATGGCCGGACAATACATCGAAAACCGGAAGGATATACCGGATCGGCTCCTTTGCCGGATGCAGGAGAATTTTTATTTCTACATGCCCCATGCCGCCCGGATCGGGAGGAACGATAAAACCCGCACCCTCCTCGAAAGCGGGCATTTCTATCTCCTGGTGGATACCTCCGCAACCTGGCATGAAGACACGGTTTCCTTAATGGAGCATTGCAGGGATAAAATGGAACTTGTAAAGGAGTTCCGGAACGATAAATTCGGTCCATTGATTTTTCAGCCGTTTCAAATGAGGGATTTCAAATATTTCCTTTCCGGGGTACCCGTGCCGGATCATTACCTCGCCATCAAGCTTTACCGGGTAACGGGTGAATGCACTGTTCCGGAGGAGTGGAAATGATCTCGAAAAAACAAGATCTCATCCGTATGGGTGTAATCCTCCTTCTCATCCTCAGCTCCGTGATTTGGGCCGGTGCTGTTTTACACGGCTGGATCGGCCGCATGGAAATCCGGGAACACGAAAACCTGTTCCTGGATGCGGCCCGGGAGAAAAAGGGAGTCCGTGTTAAAGGGAAAGAGATCTATCTGGCGCCTGGGGCATCTTTCGAATTCGAAAAAACCCTTCCCAAGCCCCCCGGCTCGATCGTTAATATCCAGGCATGGTTTTACTCGGACGGAAATCTCGAAAACTCGATCGAGATCCGGGGGAATGATCGCCTTCTCCTGGAAAGCAGAAACACACCTCATCTCGAGTATCCATCCCTCGTTCTGGATTCCCCGGAGGCAATGAAAAGCCGGAAACTGAACATACGGATAACGGCCCATAACACGGGAGACCTCGATCGCCTGGTTTTGACTCGGTTCCGGGCAAGATTTATACAGAATGTCCCCATCCCGTCCATTCCCGATCTCTTCGCCGCATTTTCCCTCGTGGCTTTCCTCTTCATGTTCCTGTGGGAGACCCGTGATAAAACCGTATGCGCCATTGCCGCGATCGCCCTTATTTCCGGGGTGGCGGCATTTGCCCGGGGAATCCTCCCGCAATTTGTCCTGCTCCTTATTCCCGCGGGGGTGGCGGCCGGAATTTACGCATCCAGGAACAAAAAACTCGATGTATCGGAACAAAGGCTCTTCCTTCTCCTGGGACTCTGGATCCTTCTCATCGGGATCGTGTTCCGATGGAAACAACTCGCGGCCGTGAGATACCTGCCGCTCGATTCCGACACACTGGCCTTCCTCGATATCGCCGATCGCATGAAGGGATTATGGGACACATCGTTCCGGGAACCGGGATATATCTGGCTGATCAAGGCATGGACGGGACTTTTCGGCAATCACCCGATGAGTGTGAGGCTTTTCACCTCCTTCCTTTCCCTTCTTGTTCTGCCCCTTGTATTTTTCGTGGGATGGAAGGGGTTCGGAAGGGTCGTGGCCCTCCTCGCCGGATTCATGATGGCCACCAACGCAAACCTGGTGTTCAATGCGGTTCGGGGATATCGGCATGAACTTTTCATCCTTCTCCTTTTTTCCTTTTTATACCTCGTTTATCACGGGAAGGCGCTCGAGAAAACCCGGGGAGGACTGGTTCCCGGGATTCTCGCAGGATTTCTCGTTCTTTCGAACCTTTCCTTTTTATGGCTCTTTCTCTTTCTCGTTACAGCATGGATCATAATTCACCGGGATCAGTGGAAAGCGGCTTTTTTATGCATCGGCGTGATGTTCATCATGATCATGCCCTATCTGGTCAAAAACAGGATGGAATACGGTCAGGCCATGTATCCAATGAACGTTCACGCTCGATTTTACAGGAACCTGGAGATGTCCCGGATGGGAGGGGAAGAGTGGGCTGCGTTTCTGGCTAGTCCCTATTCCGGCGAATCTGTCACACTCGTTTCTTATCTTTTCGAGGATCATACCCCGCTCGATATCCTCGGGGGAATGATCAGGGGAGGGGGAAAAATATACGGCGGGGATCTGTTGAACGATTACCTTTTCGGGGGCTCGCTTCTTCTCAGGCTTTTTTACATAATCGGGATTATTGTAATGGTGACGGTGAAGCGTTACCGATGGTGGCTCCTGGCGTTTTTCTCGATGAACTACATGTGCCTCTGGATCGCGTCCCTCGGGATCGAATGGAGGCTGGTGAGTCATTACTCCCCACTGGTTTACTTCATCTGTTTCACTGGTTTGGGTTATCTCGTGGATAAAATCGGAAAGGTGCAACCCCAGGGGGACAAACATTGAGAAAAAAAGTTAAATGGACATTACCCCTGATCGTTCTTGCCCTCCTTTTCGGAATTTTGATCGCCTTTCCCTCCCTTTACTGGGGGATGCGTCATCGCCTTCACTCCCTCCGGATCCTCATCATGGGGAGGAAGGAAAAACCCAAACCCGTGTTCGTGGAAAACAGCGGCCCCACCATGGATATCGTATTCTGCCTTTGCGATCACTTCGAACCGGCCTGGAAGGGGGAGGAGGCAAAAAACTTTCAACCCTTCCTGAATGGATGGGAAAAATCGGCGTCCGGATTCACGGATAGCGGCGGATCTCATCCCAAAATCACCTTTTTCGGTCACGAGGGTATGGATGGGGCCGTTCTGGAACGCATCCTGCCCTTTGCCCGAAAGGGATACGGCGAGATCGAACTCCAGATCCATCACGGGAGCGAGGACGATACAGGGAAAGACAACTCAGAGAAATTTCGACGGATCGTTCAGGCTCGTCGCGATCTCTATCGAAAATACGGATTCTGCCACTACAGGGAAGAGGGCGAAATCCGTTTCCGTTTCGGTTTCGTTCATGGCAACTGGGCTTTGGATAATTCCCGGGTGGACGAAAAGGGGAGGAGGTGCTGGTGCGGTGTGAACTCGGAACTCCGCATCCTGGGGGAACTCGGATGCTACGGGGATTTCACCTTTCCCGCATGGGGAACCATGACCCCCACCACACTGGTGGATCGTCCCTTTTACGTAAAAGACGATCCCGATCCCAAGAGCTACGATAAAAAGGAGAACATCCAACCCATCCATGCAGGGGGACAACCCTGGGGCGATCTGGCGATCCTCCAGGGACCCGATTGTAACGAGGCGTGGAACCCCAACTCCCCCCCGACCCTCGAACGCATGAAGGAATGGATCGCCCATAACGTGATCGTCGAGGGACAGCCGAAGTGGGTATTCGTCAAGCTTCACACCCATACCATGCTTTACTGGTGGAAGAAAGGCGAGGGTATGGACGCGAGGGCCGCGGATGTGTTTTACGGGGATACCGCAAAAACCTTTCTCAGGGACATTCTATCGTATTTTAACGACGGCGTCAAATACCGCCTTCACTTTGTCAGTGCGAGGGAGTATTACAATATCACCCGGGCGGCCCAGGCCGGGAAAACGGGTAATGCCGGGGATTACAGGGATTTTATCCTCGGAAAGCCCCTCTTTCTCGAAAATGCGCCCCCGGAAACGCAATGAATAAAAAAAACCGGAGGTCGAGTTATGAAAAAAGCATTGTTCCTTCTCATCCTGGTCCCCGTCTTTTTCTCGTGTACGATCCTTTCTCCCTCAAAGGAGCTTACCGAAAAGGAAAAAAAGAGGAGGGCGGCTGTGATCGAAAAACTCGAAAAACACTACGACGACAGGGTGGCGGAGTTTGAAAAGGAAAACGCCTCCCTCAAAAACATCATCCTCCTGGGCGATTCCCTCACCGAAGGTTTCGACGTGGAAAAATACTTCCCCGGAATGAGGGTCCTCAATCGCGGCATCGTGGCAGACCACGTGGGTATGGAAGAGCGCGGCATCCTGAAACGGCTCGATTGCTCGGTTTTCGACTGCAACCCCTCTCACGTGTTTCTCCTGATCGGGGTGAACGACCTCGGGGATGACAATTCCCCGGAAGCCGTAAAACGCATCACGAAACATTACAGGAAGATCTGCGACAAAATCATAAAGCGCGTCCCCGGGGTGAAACTGTATCTCCAGTCCTGCCTCCCCACCGGGAGAAATTATACCCGCCTGAATGAATCCATCAATTCCCTGAACGCGGAAATAAAGAAAATCGCAAACGATCTCGATGTCCCCTACATCGACCTTCATTCCCTTATGAAGGATGAAAAGGGTGAGTTGAAAGACGAGTTCACCCGGGAGGGACTTCACCTGAAACCCGTGGCTTACGACATCTGGCGGGAGGCCCTCGAGCCGTATCTCCCAAAAGAGGGATCGCGGGGGAAAAAATGACGATTAAAAATCTCTTTTTCCAGTGTTTGCCGTTCCTCTCCAGCAGAATCGAAAACTTCTCTTTTTTTTATCCACAGATTGACGCAGATTCACACAGATTGAATATGGCGTGGGGTGATTCATGAACTGGTAGGAGAGAGATGAATTCAATTAAAGGGCAATCCTGTAAATCTTGTTAATCTGTGGATAAATAAAATATTTGGGAAATGAGTGGTAACAGGTTGAAAAGATGGCCGCAAAACGCATAAATGTTTCGACGGACCACCCTGAGAAAAGCGCGGAACCCCATTCGTCTGGGGAAAGAGAAGAAGGGCGATCCGGCGGGATTGTCAAACGCTTGAAAAACCGTCATCTCTTCCTCGTGATCCTCCTCGCGCTCAGTTTTGCCCATCGCGTTTATTTCTTTATCGCGACACCAAGTCCCCCCCTTCCCCCGGACTCCAAAACCTATATCCGAATGGGCAAAAATATCGCCTTCCACGGGGTTTTCAGTAACGAAGAACCACATGACGATCCAGAGCCCACGGCATATGTCATGCCGGGGTATCCCCTCTTTCTCTCTCCCTTTTTCCGCGTGTTCGGGAAAGGGGATGCCGCACTCCAGGCGGTACGGTTTGTCCAGCTCATGCTGGGTCTTCTGATGATTTTCTGCGTTTACCGGATCGGGTGCGAGCTGGGAGGGGAGCTGTTCGGGGCCGCCGCTGGATTGGTGTGTGCGGTTTATCCACCCACGTGGTTCGTCGGTTTGCAGATCCTGACCGAGGGTACGTTCACGGTTGCGGCCATCGTGTTCTGGTGTCTTTTTCTCCGTGCCCTTCGGAAAAACCGGAGACGGGATTATATTTTTGCCGGGCTCGCCATCATGGCCGCCTCCTTTATCCGGCCGCCACTTGTTCCCGTCTCCCTCCTGGCTGCCGCGGGGATTGTCGTTTACGGAAAGGCAAGCTGGAAACAGCGGCTTCTCCGTGTCGTTCTCTTCCTTGCACCCCTTTTCCTGGCCATGACCGTGTGGACCATTCGCAATGCGGTTCATTTCAAACACTTCATCCCCCTGACAACCGCCTCGAACGGCGCCCGGGTAAAGGGGCTCGATACGGAAAACCGCCATCCCACCCTGTGGCCCGTGTCGGGACTTTCCGAATACGAATACAATCAAATGTGGGGAAAGTGGTCCAGGCAGCTCATGCGGGAAAAGCTGGAAAAGGGATACCTCTCCTTTTTCGAAAACCAGGTTGTTCCCCAGTTCAAGGCCTTTGCCTCCTATCCATACGGAACGGGCGAATTCCAGGGGTGGGACTCCCTCTCCTGGAGGGAGGCGAAGCTGATTATCGGTTTCCACCGTTACCTTTTATGGATCTCGATGGTGGGGCTCTTGCTCCTGATCCTGCGGGATCCCCGGGTTTGGATCTTTGCAGGGTACCTTGTGTATCATGCGGGAGTTCACTCGATCTGGGTGGCCCGGAGCCGGTACGGTTATCCGTGGTCCGTTGTCTTTTTCATCTTTTCGGGAATGGTCGCCGCCGGACTGGCGAAATGGAACGCGCGTCTCTTGAAAGAGGGAAAGAAGGGGATCATTGCGTCGGAACTCGTTTTTTTCGCGGGACTCGTTTACCTGGTGCATGCAAGGGACATCATACCGGGGCAATCGGTTCTCTGGTGGTGCGTTTTTGCGGTCTGGTTCCTTTCCACGGGATACCTGTGTTACCGTGTTTTATTCCCGATCCTCCCTTCGCGTTGGAGATCCCTTCTGGCCGGATGTTTCATACTTGCGGTTGGTCTTGTCAACATTTTCGACAACTCCGGCTGTTTCCAGGTTCGCGATATTGTCACGGACAGGGCCCTTACGTGGGGGGTGCTCGTTTCCCCGCGGGATGTGATCGAGCATGTGATCGATCTTCCCGACTGGATCAGGGATTACGACGAATACAACCTCTTTCTCAACGTGGAGAGGGCGGGTGAGGGAAAGCCGGGCTATATCCTCGAGGTTTATATGAACAGCGTACTGGGGGTGGTTTGCAATCCTGATTTTGAAATCCCGGGCGGTCAATTCCGTATCAAGATGAAGCCCTCCCTCATTAAAGAGAGCGAAAATCTTCATCTGGTTCTTCGAATCAGGGGAAAGGTAACTCCCCGGAGCCATTTTCGTGTTCGAATAAGGGAGGATGAGAAAAGGGGAGAAAGCCGTTTTAACAGGCAAACAAAAGACCTTTCCCATCTCGAGGGAATCCAGGCCGGAACCTTTCAGCTCTTCCTCGAAGCAATCCGGGAGAGAAAAGGAAAAAAAGAGGTGTTACACTGGAACGGCTCGAAAAGGGAAGAATAATTACCCGCTGCCCCCCCCTGTCATGGGAACAAACCGGACCGGGATGACTTCCTCCTGCTTTACTTCTGTTTCTTTCTTCCTCAAAAGGTACAACACCTGGTAATGGATTCCAACCGGGATGGCCATGCGACCCCCGGGGGCGAGTTGTGCGATCAGGGCCTGAGGCGTCTCCGGAGGGGCCGCGGTGACCATGATCTTATCGAAAGGCGCCTCCCCGGGCCAACCCTCGTAACCGTTTCCCTGACGGACGGTCACGTTCCGGTAACCCAGCCGCTCCAGGTTCTCCCTCGCATTTTCCGCAAGTTCGGGGACAATTTCGAGTGAGTACACGTGCTTTACAATCTCCGCCAGAACAGCGGTCTGGTATCCGCATCCGGAGCCGACCTCGAGTACCCGGTCCGTTGGTTTCGGATCCAGAATCTCGGTCATCAGGGCAACGATGTAAGGTTGTGAAATAGTCTGTCCCTTCCCGATGGGTTGGGGTTCGTCCCTGTAAGCGACCGGGCGGATCGATTCCGGTACGAATCGATGCCGTTCCACCTTTCTCATCGCCTCCAGAACAGACTCGTTTTTCACCCCTCGGGTGACGATCTGCTGTTCCACCATCAGGCGTCGTTTTTCCGTTTCACCCATTTTTCTCTTCCACCACATGCTTTCTTTTAAATAAAGCACACCCCTCCCGGAAGGCAACCATGTTTTTTAAATCCCTTGACGATCAAGGCAGCATTATGGATTGATCGATTCGGCTTTTGGTGAATCCTTCTCAACGGCTTAAGGGATTTAACTCATGCCGGAAAACGGAAAATCAGCGCCCTCTATGAATCCGCAACGAGCCGCCAGATGCCTGGTTCTCTTCCTTGCCGGTCTCCTGGTGGTTCTCCTTTTTTACGGACGGGACATCGCCCTTTTCTTCCGGGCCCCCAAACCGCTTGTGGAAAAAATGGGCCTCTTTTTCCATCACGACCGGGAGAAGATGCAGGCCCTCGGTCACAAGCTGGAAGGCGACTGGATCCTCCGGCCGGGAGAACTTTCCCTTCCACCGGGAAAAGAAGGTCGGTTCGTGGCTCGTTTTATGAAAAAGGAAACCTCGCGACCACGGGTCCTTTTATACACCTTCCGTGCCCCGAAGGGGGCTTCCCTCATCGCATCCATAAACGATGAACAAAAGAAAACCGTTCCCTTAAACGGCAGGCGGTTTATACTGGAGGGAAAGCCGGGGGAGCGTTTCACACACGTGGAAATAACCGCAAATGCCCCTCCCGGGGATAAACCGGTCGTCTTTTTAAAGGGAATCGATCATTTTGCCTATAGAACCGATGCCCGGAAAATCACCCCCTTTCCCGTTCTACTGTTTATCCTCTTTTTCCCCCTTCTCTGCTTTCTCCCTGCAGGAGGATCCAGGAAGGATTTCATCGCCGCGCTTTTTCTCCCCCTTATCATGGCACTATTGGATCTCCTGTTTCATCTTTCCTCTCCCACAGTGACCATTACATTCTTTGTCATAATCTGCTGGTTCCTGTATTCAGATTTTTTAAAACGGAAAAAGGGATTCCGATGGAAAGGAGAGTATGACGCCGTTTTGATCATGGCGTTCATGCTTCTTGCCCTTACCATGCGGTGGCCCGGCCTTGTGGAAAGCGTGGGTCACCGGCTCGATCCGGATGCGGCGGGTTATCTCGAAATAGCCAGGGAGGGAAAGGGGCTTTTTCAAACCTCGTGCGATAAGGCGCCATACATTCGCGAGCCGCTTTTCATATGGACTGTCCGGGCCGCGTTTCTCTCTGGATCGAGGGACGACACGGCCATCCGTTTTCTCTCCATGGTCCTTTCGGTTCTGATGATCCCGACCGTGTTTCTCACGGGAAGGCGTTGGTTCGGACGCGTTCCCGCACTTCTGGCAGCACTGGCCTGCTCCCTTAATCCCTATTTCGTGTCCATGAGTGTCCGTGGTCTCAGGATGGAGCTGTACATTATCTGTGTGCTGGTTTTTCTGTACAGCCTCGAGTGGTTGAAGGAAAAAGACGCCTGGTCCGGCGTTCGCTCGGGGGCGGCGGCAGGCGCCTGCGTTCTGGCCCGCATTACATCCCTCAGCTTCACCATACCCCTGACCCTCTACTTCGGCATCCGGAACAAGACCAGACCCTTGAATCTCGCGATTGCAATTGTCGTTCCTTTTGTCATGATTGCCCCCCACCTGGTTTTCAACTGGCGAAACACGGGCGATCCCATGTTTTCCTCGAACATTCACGCCAGGTTTTACCGGAACCGGGAATTCGCCGGTCAGCCGGGGTTCCCCACAAAAGAAGAGGCGGCGAAAGATCCCTATACCGGGCAGTCGCTCTCCACCCTTTCCTACATCTTCCGCCTCCACTCCATTCCCGAGGTCGTTTCGATAACCTCGAGGGGCGTTTTCAACATCTTCGGGAAGTACACCCTTTACGGACTTTTGGGGGGGAGCAAAATCCTCTTTCTTTTCTATGTGTTCGGGTTTCTGGCGACGCTCTTTTCCCGGAGGTGGGAATGGGTCCTCGCGGCCCTTATCCTGGAAGCCCCATCGGCGTTCCTTGCGGGCCAGGGACTCGACTGGCGACTGACCTTTCACGCGGCGCCCCTTCTTTATCTTTTTACTGGAAATGGAATTGTAATCCTTTTTGGTCTGATAAAAAAAAGGCTTTTTCGGAGGAAGGAGAACTGAACAATGCGTGTTGCCATTTTAGTATCCGGTCGCGGTTCCAACATGGAGGCCATCCTGAAGGCAAAGGAATCCGGCCACATCCCGGAGGGGGAGATCGCCATGGTTCTATCCAATAAAAAGGATGCCCCTGCACTGGATAAGGCCAGAAATTTCGGGGTGAAAACCGTTTTCGTGGATCAGAAACCATTCAAGGGCAACCGCGAGGGATACGATTCCGAAGTGCTCAGGGTACTCCGGGAAAATAACATCGAGTTCATTGTGCTGGCCGGTTTCATGCGTATTCTCAGCCCGGTTCTCCTGGATGCGTACATCAACCGGATCATCAATATCCACCCCGCCCTACTCCCATCCTTCCCCGGCCTTCATTCCCAGAAACAGGCCCTTGATTACGGGGTCAAGGTCTCCGGATGCACCGTTCATTTCGTGGATAAAGGCGTTGATACCGGCCCCATCATCCTCCAGGCCGTGGTTCCCGTATTCTCCGAGGACGACGAGGATTCCCTTTCGGAACGCATCCTGAAATACGAGCACCGCCTCCTCCCGAGGGCTCTGGACCTGGCCACCCGCGGCCGACTCCGCGTTCGTGGCCGCCGCGTCCTCGTGGATGACGAAATCCCAGAAGTCCAGTACCACGTCCTGGAAAATGACAAAAGGGAGAGTTGAGAATGGGGGGCGTTTTGATGTGAATGGCGACGAAATCGTGGATGTCGCAGACGCACTGGCCGTAGTGGACTATCTCCTGGGGAAATGAAAAGATTGACCCCATTGACCGTGTTGACATTAAGAGAATAGATAGTGATTTAAGGTGAAAAGTATTAGCGATTTCCTGGAACAACTCCGCAGGACGCAAGCCGCTCTTCCGCTCACCGCTTCCCGCTCTACCCCTTCATCATCTCCCGGTATTTCTTGAAATCGCCGTACATCTCTTTGAAGACGCGGTATTTTCTGTCGTGGTATTTTGCAACCCTGCCCTTTTGGGGAGTGATGATCTCACCGGGAACGTTCATGTGGGCCATGGCGATCAGGATGTTCGGATAAGCCTTTCCAGCCACTGCTCCAAGGATGGCCGAACCCAGGAGAACCGCCTCGGGCTCCTTCGGGATCACGATGCGGCACCCCGTGGCATCGGCGTGCTCCCTCAGGAACACCGGGTTTTTTGTACCACCCCCACAAGCGAATATCGTCTTGATCCGGTATCCCTTCGCATTCATCTCCTCGATGATGTGACGGGTTCCATAGGCGATGGATTGAACAGTCGCGAGATACTGGAGGGCGAGTTCATCCATGGTGTTTTCCAGCTTCAACCCGCAATTGACGCCCCTTAAAGTGGGATCGGCACGGGGGGAGCGGTTCCCGTGAAAGTAGGGGAGAACATGCCGGTCCGATGTCAGAACCGCCGGAAGGGATGACCCCTTTGAAAGTCTTTCCAGGTGATCGTTCAGGATCTCATACACGGTTTTTCCCGATTTTGCGGCCTCTTTTTGCAGATCTTGGGAGAGTGTGTTCGAAAAGATGCAGAAGTCCACCAGGGCGCCTGTTGCGCTCTGGCCCCCCTCCGTGAGCCACAGCCCGGGAATCATGGCGGAAAAGTACGGACCCCATATTCCGTCGATGAACAGGGGATCCCTCGACACGGCCATGTGACAGCTCGAGGTTCCCCCGATCAGGGCGAGCCGCGTCTCGAGCGTGCGGGGCATGGGTTTCCTGCCCTGTAGAGTGGCCCCGAGCATTCCCACCCCGCCCGCATGGGCGTCAATGATCCCGACTCCCACCGGGGTGCCGGGAAGGAGCCCGAGCTCCTTTGCAGCCTTGTCCGTCAATCCCTTCCCGATGGCCTCCCCCATGGGACGGATTCGTTGACCGATCTTCCTGAAATCGTCTTTTACGAGATCTTCAAGGCCGATTTTTTCCCAGAACGAACGGCTCCAGGATCCCACGGAATCGGGTTTGGGGCCTTTCAGGTGTCCCTGGTAGGCCCACTTGCAAACAACGGTACAGAGGGATCGCGCGTCTTCTCCTGTGGCCCGGAATGTCATGAAATCCGCCAGGTCGAAGAACCGTCCCGCCTTTTTCCAGGTGTCCGGCATGTTTTCCCTGAGCCAGAGCAGCTTGGGGGGTTCCATCTCGGGAGACATGGTGCCGCCCACGTATCGGAGCACCTTGTGACGGGTGGCGTTGATCCTCTGAACCTGGTCGATGGCGCGATGATCCATCCATACGATCACGTTCTGGTTGTTCTTTCGGGTGGGGCTGACCGTGAGGGGGCGGTTTTCCCGATCCAGGCAAACCAGGGAACAGGTGGCGTCGAAGCTGATGCCTGCCACGTTTTCCGCTCTGGCGCCGGCCTCTTTCATGGCCTGGTTCACCGCCCTGCATGCACATCGCCAGATGTCCTCCGAGGATTGCTCCACGAAATCCGCTTCAGGCCTCCAGATTTTTATGGAGAATACGGAGGAGGACAGCATCTTCCCCTTGAGGTTGAAGATGCCCGCACGCACGCTTCCGGTGCCCACGTCGATCCCGATACACAGATTCCCGCTCATGATATCCTCCCCTGATCTTTTGTGGATTGATCCTCTTCCCTTTCGATTTCCTCCTCGAGCCTTTGCTTTTCGTAAATGGCGGAGTAAAGCCCGCCCCGGGCAATCAGCTCCTCGTGCGTCCCCCTCTCCTCGATCCGCCCCTTCTCCAGGAAGATGATCTCATCCGCCGTCATTACCGAGGAGAGGCGATGAGAGATAACAATGGAAGTGCGATCCTTCATCTCGCTTCGAAGCATGGTTAATATACCGCTCTCGGTTTCCGTGTCAACCGCGGACAGGGTATCGTCCAGGATCAGGATGTTTGGTTTCCTGATGAGGGCCCGGGCCAGGGCCAATCGCTGTTTCTGACCGCCGGAAAGGTTGATCCCCCGTTCCCCAAGCATGGTGTCGTATCCCTCTGGGAGCGACGCGACTTCCCCATGAAGCATCACCTTCCGGGAGGCCTCCTCCACTTGATCCCTCGAAACCCCCGGAGCCCCGAACGCGATGTTATCGTGGATCGTACTCGAAAAAAGAAAGGGAACCTGGAACACGTAACCGATGTGATCCCTAAGGAGCTCGAGGGGAATGCTTCTGACATCGTGCCCGTCGATGAATACCGTTCCGGGAGGGGGATTGTAAAGTCGGGCGATCAGGCGGATCAGTGTGGATTTCCCGCAACCGATGGGACCCACGATCCCCAGGGTCTCCCCGGCGGGAATTTGGAGGGAGAGATCCTTCAGAACCGGCTCCTCCGTCCCGGTATATAGAAAGTTCAGGTTTTTGATTTCGATCCCGCCCCTGAGGGATTCGATCCCGAAATCCGTCTCCTCGCCGTCCCGGATTTCAGGGACGACGTCTATGATTTCCCGGATGCGTTTCATCGAGGCCTTTCCCCGCTGGTACAAACTGATAATCCATCCCAGCACGATCATGGGCCAGAACAGGCGGAGGTGAAGCATGATCAAAGCCGTGAGCTGACCCAGGGTGAGCCTCTCCTGGATCACCCGATGCCCACCCAGCCAGATCAGGATCAGGATGCCAAGCCCCCCCAGGAGCCTCATGCCGGGGAAAAATCCCGCCCGGATCCGGGCCAGGGACAGGTTCCTCTTGATGAATTCCCGGTTTAATCCCGCAAACTGCTTCTTTTGAGCATCCTCCTGAACGAACGCCTTGATCACACGGATCCCCGCCAGATTCTCCTGAACCATGGCCGTGATCACCGAGTACTGATCCTGTACCTTTGTGAACCGCTTGTGGATTCTGTTCCCCACACGATTCACGAAAAAAGGCATCAGAAGAAGCGGGAGGATCGAGTAAAAACTCAACGGGATATTGATGCTGAACATATGATAAATCGCGAGGGGAAAGATGAACGCCGTAACAATGGAAAAGAGAATACCGGGTCCCAGCAACATCCGAACCGCCTCGAGGTCGTTCGTGGAACGCGCCATCAGGTCGCCGATCTTGATCTCGTCGTAATATCCCGGATGAAGGCTCTGGAATTTCCGGAAAAGATCGTTTCGGAAGTCGTATTCGATATCCCGGGAAGTGCCGTGGATGTAATAACGCATCAGGAAGGTGAAAACCGCATGGATCAGGGCCAGGCCCATGATAATGCCGGCGAATCGCAGGAGCTCGGAGGATTTCGGATCGGGAGAGCGGATATAATCCACAACGCGTCCCACGTACTTGGGAATCAAAAGCCCGAACCACACGGAAAGCAGCACCGAAAGGGCCCCCAGGGCAAGGCGCCCCCGGTACGACTTGATGTATTTCATCAGGTATTTGAGGCTTTCCATGGTCGCGGGTTTCCCGTCTCTTCCATTCGATCGCAAACAATCAGGAGAAGGTTTACTGGATCAGGGAGCAGGCTTCAAGGTTTAACCGCAAATAGAGGCTGATTTCTTCTCTTTTCTTTCTCAGCCACGAAAAGGCACAAAATACGCAAAAAATTCCGGACGCGAGGAGCCATTTTATATCCTCAGATTAAAAGGATTATCACCCTGTCTCTCCCCGTATTCAATCTGTGTGAAT
>Ga0272442_10002507_pt1 | contig 26580 bp, 24 predicted proteins | sample SSMForm2O_FD_200262 | JGI IMG/M metagenome (GOLD analysis project Ga0272442, IMG submission 200262) | Marine sediment archaeal communities from Little Sippewissett salt marsh, Falmouth, MA, United States - SSM-Form-2O | ecosystem: Environmental > Aquatic > Marine > Wetlands > Sediment ... | reverse complement strand
ATCTGCGTGTTCTCCTTGAAGAACAGCGGGTTCTGCACCCCCGCGTAGCCGGTCGCCATCGAGCGCTTGAAGACGATCACGTTGCCCGACTCCCAGACGTGCAGCACCGGCATGCCCTCGATCGGGCTGCCCGGTTCGTCGATCGCGGCCGGGTTGACCGTGTCGTTGGCACCGATGACCAGGACGACGTCGGTGTCAGAGAAGTCGTCGTTGATCTCGTCGAGCTCGAGGACGATGTCGTAGGGCACCTTCGCCTCGGCGAGGAGCACGTTCATGTGTCCCGGCAGCCGACCGGCGACAGGGTGGATACCGAAGCGCACCGTGGTGCCGTTCTCACGCAGCTTGCGGGTGAGCTCGGCCACGGGGTACTGGGCCTGCGCGACCGCCATGCCGTAGCCGGGAGTGATGATCACTGACGAGGCGCCGCTGAGCAGGGCAGCGGTCTCCTCGGCGTTGATCTCACGGTGCTCGCCGTAGTCGCGTGCCTCGCCCGCGATCTGGCCGTCCGTGCCGAACCCGCCGGCGATGACCGAGATGAACGAACGGTTCATGCCGATGCACATGATGTAGCTGAGGTAGGCACCGGACGATCCGACAAGAGCGCCGGCCACGATGAGCAGGTTGTTGTTGAGCAAGAAGCCGGTGGCCGCGGCTGCCCACCCCGAGTAGCTGTTGAGCATCGAGATGACGACGGGCATGTCGCCGCCGCCGATGGACGCGACGAGGTGCCAGCCGAACGCCAGGGCGATCACGGTCATGATGGCCAGCGGCACGATGTTGGGGTCGACGACGAACCAGACCATGAGCCCCAGCGAGACGACGACCGCCGCGAGGTTCATCCAGTGCCGCAGGGGCAGCACCAGCGGTGCCGACTTCAGCCGTGCGCTGAGCTTGAGGAAGGCCACGATCGAACCGGTGAACGTCACGGCCCCGATGAACACGCCGATGAACACCTCGCCGTTGTGGATGCCCTCGGTGCCCAGCTCCTCGTAGAGAGCCTTGACCTCGGGGAACTCCTCGGCCTCGAAGAACGAGTTGTACGCCACCAGCACAGCAGCCATGCCGACGAACGAGTGCAGCAGCGCGATGAGCTCGGGCATCCCGGTCATCTCGACGGTGCGCGCGCGCCAGATGCCGATCAGGGCGCCGACGAGCATCGCGCCGACGATGAAGGCGAGCACGTCCCAGCCGTCGCGTTCGACGGCCAGTCCGACGGTCGACACGATGGCGACGGTGATGCCGGCGATGCCGAAGTAGTTGCCGTGCTTGGCCGTCTCGTGCTTGTTGAGGTTGGCGAAGGCGAGGATGAACAGCAGCGCGGTGACGAGATAGGCCGCGGTCACCAGGGTCGGGGTCGACAATTCCATGAGCTCAGGCCTTCCGGAACATGTTGAGCATCCGGTAGGTCACAAGGAACCCACCGAAGACGTTGATGCTGGCGATCAGGACGGCGATGGACGCCAGCACGGTGATGATCGTGTTGCCGGTCCCGAGCTGGAGCAGCGCGCCGACGACGATGACGCCGGAGATCGCGTTCGTCTCCGACATCAGCGGCGTGTGCAAGGCGTGGTGGACGTTGCCGATCACGTAGTAGCCGATGACGATGGCCAGGGCGAAGACGGTGATCTGGGGCAGGAACGCCTCCGGGAGGAAGGGCGCGAGCAGCAGGAACACCGCTGCGCCGGCGCCCACGTAGATGAACTTGCGGTTGGGGTTCTTCACCTTGACCGGCTTCGGCTCGACCGGGGCCGCGGGGGCGGCCGCCGGCGCCGCGGAGACTTGTACCGGTGGAGGTGGCCAGAGCGTCTCCCCCGCCTTGGTCACCGTCATGCCCCTGATCACGACGTCCTCGAGGTCGAGGACGAGCGTCCCGTCCTTGTCCGGGGTCACGAGCTTGAGCAGGTTGACCAGGTTGGTACCGAACAGCTGGGAGGCCTGGGTGGGTAGGCGACCGGGCAGGTCGGTGTAGCCGAGGATCGTGACGCCGTTGTCGGTGACCACCTTCTCGTCGGCAGCAGACCCGGCGACGTTGCCGCCGTTGGCCGCGGCCATGTCGACGAGGACGCTGCCCGGCTTCATCGAGGCGACCATCTCCTCGGTGATGAGTCGGGGCGCCGGCCTGCCGGGGATGAGCGCCGTGGTGATGATGATGTCGACGTCCTCGGCCTGCTCGGCGTACATCTCGGCGGCCTTGCGGTTGAAGTCCTCCGTGGTCTCGGTGGCGTACCCGGTCGCCGACGGGCCCGTCTCCTCGACGTCGATCCGCAGGAAGTCCGCGCCCATCGACTCGACCTGCTCGGCCACCTCCGGCCGGGCGTCGAACGCACGGACGATGGCACCCAGGCTGCTGGCCGTGCCGATCGCCGCGAGCCCGGCGACGCCGGCGCCGACGACGAGCACCTTGGCCGGCGGGACCTTGCCCGCGGCGGTGACCTGCCCGGTGAACAGCGACCCGAACTCGTTGGCTGCCTCGATGACGGCGCGGTACCCGGCGATGTTCGCCATCGACGACAGCACGTCCAGCGACTGCGCCCGGGAGATGCGTGGCACGGCGTCCATCGCCAGTGCCGTCACCCCGCGTGCGGAGAGGTCGTCGACGAGCTCGGGCGACAGCGCGGGCGCCAGCAGGCTCATCAGCACCTGCCCGGCGTGCATGCGGGCGATCTCGTCCTCGGTGGGAGCGTTGATCTTCATGATGATCTCGGCGTCCCACACCTCGGGCCCGACGACCTCGGCGCCGGCCTCGGTGAAGGCCGCGTCAGGGTAGGAGGAGGCGAGCCCCGCCCCCGACTCCACCGCGACGTCGTATCCCAGCTTGAGAATCTGCTGGACGGTCTTGGGAGTAGCCGCGACCCGGGTTTCCCCAGGCTTCGACTCGCGTGGCACACCGATGCGCACGGGCGGTCCTTTCGGGCAGAGGACGAGGCAACGTGGTCGAGCCGGACGTTACCGACACAACGGCGGGACCCTTAGGGACTCTCGGCCCGGTCTGCCAGGTGCTCTTGGTCACGCCTGCCCCGGACAGCGCGGCCTCGGCGACATCACCCGTTCGGCCCAGGACCCCCAGCGTCGGCGGTGGCGTCCCAACGCATCAGTACGCCCCGCCTGCGGGAGGCTGCGGACGCTGAACGTAGGTGGTGACTTGCTGGCGCCGTCCCCAGCCACCCATGTAGGAGCCAAGGTCCATCACGAACGCCAAGGCCACGAAGAGCCAGTTGAACCCGGAGACGTCCCCGGTCCACCAGTGCACGAGCACGTAGGCCAAGGTGGAGTAGGGCAGCAGGAACCACCCGATCAGCGGGACGAACCAGTTGCCGTCGAACGCGCGGGTGATCTCGTTGTTGAACAGCGCCATCAGCACGAGGGCCAGCCGCGGTGCGAAGGCACCCAGCGCTAGGACGAAGCATCCACACATGTCGCACCCTCCAGCGGTTGCGCGTCCGACGTACGGGACGCTACCGGAGTGAGTCAGACGTCCACGGTGGCACGGCGGGCTCGGCTGGCCGTGGGTCTGATGTTCGTCGCCAACGGAGTCGCGCTCACCACGGTGCTGCCGCGGCTGCCTGAGATCAAGACCGACCTCGGCCTGACCAACGCCGCTCTCGGGCTGGCTCTGGCCGCGGCACCCCTGGGCTCGCTCGGCGCCGTCCCGCTGACCGGTCGGCTCATTGCACGAGTCGGCTCGGCCCCCGTGGCGGTAGGCGCCGGGCTCGTGCTCGGGTTCACCTTGCCCCTGGTGGCGCTGGCACCCGGGTGGGGAGCACTCGCCGCGACCTACCTCGTGCTCGGTGCAGCCGACGGGGTGATGGACGCTGCCATGAACGCGCACGGTCTGCGCGTGCAGCAGGCCTACCGGCGCTCCCTGATCAACGGGATGCACGGCCTGTGGAGCGTCGGCGCCGCCTCCGGTGCAGCGATCGGGACGGCGGCTGCGGCGCTGCGCGTGCCGCTGACGGTGCATCTGGCAGCGGTGGGAGCGGGCGTGGTGGCTGCATCTCTCGCAGCGGCCGCGTGGCGGCTTCGAGGACCCGACCCGCACGACCTTGCGGGTGAGCCGCCGGCTGGCGAGGACGCAGCTGCAGCGTCAGCCGGCGGGTCGCGGGTCTGGGCAGCAGTGCGCCCGCTGGCCTGGGTCGGGCTGCTGGGGATCCTCGCCGGCATCCCCGAGGACGTCGCCAACACGTGGAGCACCCTCTACCTGGCCGAGGACCGCAGCGCACCGGCCGGCCTGGCGGGGCTCGGGTACACGGTGTTCGCCGCGTCCATGATGGTGAGCAGGTTCACCGCCGACCGGATCACCGACCGACTCGGAACGGTCACCGTCGCCCGCGTGGGCGGGCTGGTGGCCTTCGCTGGCTACGCATTCGTGCTCGTGTCCCCATGGTTCGCCGGGTCGGTGGCCGGGTTCGCACTGATCGGGCTGGGGATCGCGCCGGCGTTCCCGACGCTGTTCCACGCGTCAGGGCACTGGCCGGGAGTGCGCTCCGGCGACGGGGTGACCGTGCTGTCGTGGGTGGCCCGGTTCGGGTTCCTCGTCACTCCCCCGGTGGTGGGCCTGATCGCCGACAGCGCAGGTATCGGCGCCGGACTCACCATCGGCGCGGCAGCGGCTCTGGCCTACGCACTCCTCGCGGGCCGCCTGGCCCCGGCAGCCGCCCCACCCCAGCCAAGTGATCACGTTAGGGACGCTTGACCATGCTTCGCGGGGCTTATTGGCCGCGCGAAGTAGCCACACGCGTCCTTAACGTGATCACTTAGGGCCGAGGAGAGGGCTCAGCGAGAGGCCGCGAACGCCTCGATGTCGTCGGCGGCCACGATCAGCAGGTTGTGAGCCAGGTCGCTGAGCGCCCGGCCGGCCGCCAGCTCGTCGCCGATCTCGGGGACGGGGCGGTCGGAGGGGTTGCGACGGGCGAACCCCTCACCGGTGATGTGGCTCGACCCTCCCGTCTCGAGCACCGCGTGTGCTCGGGTGCGGTCGTCGTCGACCTCGTCGATGCTGATCGTCACGGTCCAGCGCTTCGCCTGCATGACCTCCACCTCACCGCCTGCGTCCAGCCCCTCCCGGCCACCTCCGGGGACTACCGTGACGGTAGGCCCACCACAGCACCCTGAGAGGGGGCAGAGGTCCCGTGCGAGACATCGTGTGGCGCATCTCCGACGACATGACGCGGCGGGAGCCACTTCCATCGGACGCCGCAGCAGCCCGCAAGCGGCTCGAGCGGGGGAACCAGGATTTCGCGGCGCTGTTCGACGCCGACGGGCTGACAACCCGAATCATGCACCTCACCCCGGCCGACCTCGGCGTCGGCCAGGACGGGCTGCCTCCCCCGCAGCGTCCGTTCGCGACGTTGATCTCCTGTGCTGACGCCCGGGTGCCGGTGGAGCTGCTGCTCAACGAACGCGCCAACGAGCTGTTCGTCGTCCGCGTCGCCGGGGGCGTGCTCAGCGAGGGAGCGATGGGCTCGCTGGACTTCGCTGTGGACAACCTGGAGTCCGTTGTGATCACGCTCGCCCTCGGGCACACGGGGTGCGGGGCAGTCGCCGCAGCGGTGGACACATACCTCGATCCGGCGTCGTACCTGGCCATGGCGCACAGCCGACCACTGCTCGCCCTGGTGCAGAACCTCTACGGTGCGGTCCGCCTCGCCGACCACACCCTGCACGAGGTCCACGGGTCGACGATCGCGGCCAGCCCCGGCTACCGGGACGCCTTGATGGAGCTCTCGGTGCTCGCCCAGGCGGGGACGAACGCGGCCGCCCTGAGCACGCGCATCAGGCTGCGCTCCGCCCCGCAGAGCCCTCGCGTCCCCGTCGTCTACGGCGTCTACGACCTGTCCAGTCGTTCCGTCGGGGTCGCCGGGCCGACGACGGACTGGGTGCCCGGACTCGTCGACGCTCCCGCGGACGGCCCGTCCTTCGGGCACACGTTGCGCGAGATCGCCTTCGGCCCACGCATTACCGGGCTCCTCGAGGCACACGCGGGGTAGAACGGTGCACGACGTCTTCGCCGACCGACGCGAGGCCGGCCGCCAGCTCGGCGTGGCGGTCGCGAGCCTGGTCGGCACCGATCCGGCCGTCGTCCTTGCCCTCCCCCGCGGCGGGGTCAGCGTCGGGGCGGAGGTCGCCGCGGTGCTCGGCTGCCCCCTGGACGTCCTCGTGGTGCGCAAGGTCGGCGTCCCCGGCCACCGCGAGCTCGCCATGGGTGCGCTGGCCGGCGGCACGGTGGTGCGCAACCATGACGTGATCGCCTCGGTGGGCGTCGACGAGGCCACCTTCGACCGGGTGGTCGCCCAGGAACGCGCGGTCGCGCAGGCCCGCGAGCGGTCCTACCGCGGCATCCGCGAGGCGGTGTCGCTGGCCGGACGGACGGCGATCGTCGTGGACGACGGACTCGCCACGGGCGCCACCGCGCGTGCCGCGCTCACCGCGCTTCGGGCCCGTGACGACGATCGACCCGCCCGCGTGGTGCTCGCCGTTCCCGTGGCGCCCCCCGACACCCTCGACCTGCTGGCGAACCTGTGCGACGACGTGGTGTGCCTGCGGTCCCCGCGCGACTTCTACGCCGTGGGCGCGTGGTACGCCGACTTCACCCAGGTGGATGACGCGGAGGTCGAGCGCCTGCTGCAGCGCCCGTAGACACCCCGGCAGCGACCGGACGGCGACGACGTCGGTGAGACACTGAGCCGGTGCCTGCGACCTCGACCGGCGACCGCGTCCGCGGGGTCGTCGGTTTCGTGGGTGAGCTGCTCATCACCGCGGGTGTCGTCGTCGGCCTGTTCGCGGTCTACACCTTGTTCTGGACGGGCGTCGAGACAGCGAACGAGCAGGAGGCCCTCGAGGAGCAGTTCTCCTCCGTAGAGGCCTCGCCGGAGGCAACAGATGAGCCCGCGGCTGACGACCCTGAGCCCGAGCCGCTCAGCGGCGACGCCTACGCGCGGCTGACGATCCCTCGGCTCGGGGACGACTGGCGGTGGATCGTGGTGCAGGGGGTCGAGCTCGAGACGCTCACCCGCGGACCGGGGCACTACCCCGAGACGGTCGACCCGGGTGAGGTGGGCAACTTCGCTGTCGCCGGGCACCGAGCCACCTACGGGGAGCCGTTCGCCAACCTCGACCGGGTGCAGGTGGGAGACGAGGTTCGCGTGGAGCGTGCCGGCGTGCTGCACACCTACGTCGTGACCGAGTCGTTCATCACCGATCCGTCGGACACCGACGTGCTGCTCCCGGTGCCTGGGCAGCCCGGCGTCGAGGCGGACGAGGCGGTGCTCACCCTCACCACCTGCCACCCCCGGTGGAGCTCGAGCGAGCGGTTGATCGTGCACGCCACGCTCGCCGAGTCCGCGCCGGTCGAGGAGGTCGCGTAGATGTACCCCTGGATCTGGCAGCACCTGCCCGGCCCGACGGCAGTCAAGGTGGTGCTGGCCGCCGTGCTGGTGGGGCTCGTCGTGCTCGTCCTGTTCACAGTCGTCTTCCCGTGGGCCGTCACCTGGCTGCCGGGGCAGGAGGTCGTGGTCGACGGCGCCGGCTGACCCGCCAGCGCCCCGGCCCGTCAGCCCGTCAGCCCGTCCAGTCCGAGGTAGGGGCCGAGGACGGGGTAGATCTGGTCGATCTCGCCGGCGTTCTCGCCCTGCGGGTCGACCACGTCGTGGAGGTACTGCAGGGAGGCGTCGAACACGTGGTCCTCACGGTCCACGGCGGGACCGCCGGCCACCTCCTGCACCGCGTCGGCCAGCTCCACGGCGCCGGAGTTGCTGATGGCGTTGTCGTTCTCGTTGGTGACGAGCGTGAGTGTCTCCAGCTGCTGCGTTCGGGTGGCGTCCGCGCCCTGCACCGACCGACCGACGGCGAGGAACGCACCGAGAGAGCGCAGCGTGTACCGGGGGTAGGCGTACGGCGGGTCGGCCAGCGCCTCACGCTTCTCGCCGTCCCACCACAGCGGGATGTCCGGGCTGAACCGGAACGCGCGCGACAGCGGTCCCACGAGCACCTCGGGGACGACCTTGGGGACGACCAGCGGCGCGAGCAGCACGGCGCGGGTCACCTCGTCCCGGCCGGCGGCCGCCCAGCCTGCCAGCGTGCCGCCACCGGACAGACCGGCCACCCACACCTCGTCCCCGAGGCCCGCGGCGATGTCGACCGCGAGATCGGTGGTCTCCACGAGAGCACGAGGCGTGATGTCCGACAGGGCTGACGTCAGCCGGTCGGCCTCGCCGTGCCCAGGCAGCCGCGGGACGACGACGTTGTAGCCCGCGTCGACGTAGGCGGCCGCGATGTCGTCCCACTGCTGCGGGCAGTTGGTGTAGCCGTGGAGCAGCACGACGGCCACGTCGGCGCGCTCACCCTGGTCGTAGACCCGGCTACGGCACAGCTCGTTCACCTCCGGGCCATCAGCCGACCGCAGGTCGTCCGCGAGCGCCTGGGCGGCCTCGTAGTCCGGCGCAGGGGCCGGTGCTGCCGTCAGCTCGTCGTCGAACAGCGGTGTGAGCAGCAGCAGGACGGCGGCCAGCACCACCCCCGCCACCACCACGAGCACTCCCGTGGCGATGCGGTGGCGCCGCGCCCACGACACCCGCTGCGTCGGGGGTGTGCTCGTCGGTGCCGTCACGACGCGATCGTCGCACGCCGCCGCAGCAGCGGCACGCTGCCGACGATGCCGGCTCCGGACCGGACGGCCAGCAGGCCCACGACGAATCCAGCCAGACCGACGACCGGCACCCCCACCGGCCCGGACGACAGCCCGGTGACCGTCAGCTGCACCATTCCCGCCGAGCACAGCAGCACACCCACCCCGAGCACGGGGCCTGGTGCCCGCCGCTCCCCCAGCACCGGGCGTCGCCACTCCACGCCGCGCACGACGCGGACGAGACCCCAGAGCAGCAGGGCGCAGGTGACGTACCAGAGCGGACGAAGCAGCCACCAGGACGTCGAGAGCGTCGGCGCTGCCTCGACCAGGCCGGCGGCCCAGAACAGAGCGGAGGCGCCGAGACCGGCCACCATGTGCCAGAGGTAGATCGACATCGCGGTCAGGTTCACGGCCACGACGCCCTTCCAGATCACCGGGTGATGGCTCCACCGGTCGACGACGGGGCGCAGCAGCAGCACGAGGCCGAGCTGGGTGGTCGCCAGCGCCATCAGCGCGACCGAGGGTGGGCCGTTGTTCTGCACCCGCTCCCCTGCGGCGGCGAGCATGCTGACCGGGTAGGGGCCGAACGCCACCAGCAACGCCAGGGCCGTCCCGCCCAGCACCGCCAGACCCACACCGACCCGCGGTCCCGTGGGCAGGCTGCCTTGTCGCCAGCAGACACCCGCGGCGAACGCCGCCAGCCAGAAGCTGGCGAAGGTGCTCCACCCGACCAGCGGAACCTGTACGTGGTTGCCGAGCACATCTGCCACCACCACCAGCCCGGCGAGCGCCAGCGGGACGCCCAGACCCCACCGCTGCTCGGCGGCGACCAGCCACGGCGTGCACGCGACGACGACGACGTAGACGGCGAGGAACCACAGCGGTAGGCCCACCACGGACAGCGCCAGGTCGAACGTCGGCCCGGGATCACCGGTGGCGGAGGCCACCACGGCCACCGCCGTGGCGCTCGCCAGCAGCAGCAGGCTGGGCACCAGCAACCTCCACAGTCGCAGCCCGATCCACGCCGCCGCGGTGGTGTCAGGCTCACGGTTGCCCCAGGACGCGGCACCGGCGTACCCGCCGACGATGAAGAACACCGGCATCACCTGGAAGTACCAGGTCAGCCACGGCGCGACGGCCCAGATCTCGAGCAGGTTGCGCCCGACGAGGCGACCGTCCTCGACGCTCAGCGCGAAGGCGAGCCAGTGCCCGACGACCACGGTGAGGATGGCGAACGCGCGGAAGGCGTCCACCGAGCGCTCACGCGGGCTACCCATGGCGTCCATGGTCGTCGATGCGGACGCCGAACCCCAAGCGCACGCCGGGCGCGACGGCACGCAACCGAGGCGGGACGTCGGACCCTGGTCAGCGCTCGCTCCCGCGGCAGGCTGGCCGTGATGAGCACAGCCGCGACTACCGCCTCGTCGCGTCCGACCTGGCACACCCTCACCGTCGACGCGACCGCCGCGCAGGTGCACGCCGACACCGTGACGGGCCTGGACCGGGCGACGGCCGAGCAGCGCCTGGCGGCCGACGGTCCGAACGAGCTCCCGCAGCAGGCAGGACGAGGCCTGCGCGAGATGATCGTCGAGCAGTTCAAGGACGTCATGATCCTGCTGCTGCTCGCGGCAGCCGTGATCTCCGGCGTCGTCGGTGAGCCCGTCGACACCATCGCCATCCTGGTCATCATCGTGCTCAACGCGACGATCGGAGTAGTGCAGGGCTACCGGGCCGAGAAGGCCATCGAGGCGCTGCGGGCCATGGCGTCGCCGCAGGCCCGCGTCGTCCGGGACGGCATCCCCACGACGGTTCCCTCCGCGGACGTGGTGGTCGGAGATCTGGTGCTCCTGGAGGCGGGCGGGCTGGTGCCGGCTGACCTGCGACTCAGCGAGGCGGCGCGACTGCAGGTCGCCGAGGCCGCCCTCACCGGAGAGTCGGTGCCGGTCGACAAGGGTGCCGAGCCGGTGGGCGACGCCGATGCAGCACTCGGCGACCGATCGTGCATGGCGTTCCGCGGCACCGAGGTGACGACGGGGCGCGGCGCCGGGATCGTCGTGGCCACCGGCGCCGACACCGAGCTCGGCAAGGTGGCAGGCCTGCTCGCAGGCGTGGAGGACACCAAGACGCCACTGCAGAGACGGCTGGCACACCTGTCGACACGCATCGCTGCGGCCGTGGTGGTCATTGCCGGGGTCGTCTTCGTCTCCGGCCTGCTGCGTGGTGAGGACACCCTCGAGATGCTGCTCACCGCGGTCAGCCTGGCGGTGGCTGCCGTGCCGGAGGCCCTGCCCGCGGTCGTCACCATCTCCCTTGCTCTCGGTGCCGCCGCCATGGTGAAGCAGAACGCGCTCGTCCGACGGCTGCCCGCCGTGGAGACCCTCGGATCGGTCACCTACATCTGCTCGGACAAGACCGGCACGCTGACGCTGAACCGGATGACCGTGGAGTCGGTGTGGACGCCCGACGGCGACACTCCCGCCCTGGTCCACGCGGTGGCCGCGTGCAACGACGCCGAGGTGCCGGACGACGGGGACGGGGTGGGCGACCCGACCGAGGTCGCCCTGGTGGTCTACGCCCGCGACGCCCCGGTGGGCGAGCCGGGCGCACTGCCCCCACGACCGCTGCGGGTGGCCGAGATCCCGTTCGACTCCCAGCGGCGGCGCATGCTCACCGTCCACGAGGTCACCGACACCGACGCCTCGGCCGCGGGCGGGCCGATGGCCTTCGTGGCCTACGCCAAGGGTGCGCCCGAAGCCCTCCTGCCACGGTGCGCGCTGAGCGAGGACGAGCGCCGCGCCGCCCACGACCAGGCCCAGGCGATGGCGGCGGCCGGCCTGCGTGTGCTCGCCGCGGCACGGCGGGAGCTCTCCTCGCTTCCCGACGAGCTGGACGAGGTCGAGGACGCCATGACGCTCGTCGGCCTGGTGGGGATGCTCGACCCGCCACGTCCGGAGGCGCGTGACGCGGTGGCCGAGTGCCGCACTGCCGGCATCGTCCCGGTGATGATCACCGGTGATCATCCCGACACCGCCCACGCGATCGCCGAGCGGGTGGGGGTGGCCGAGCACGGGCACGCCGCCAGCGACGTGCTGACCGGTCGCGACCTGGTCGAGCTCGATGACGATGCCCTGGCCGGACGTGTTCTCGACGCCCGCGTGTACGCCCGGGTGGACCCGGCGCAGAAGATCCGCATCGTCTCGGCCTTGCAGGCCGAGGGCCAGGTGGCGGCCATGACCGGTGACGGCGTCAACGATGCTCCGGCGCTGCGCCAGGCCGACATCGGCGTTGCCATGGGCAAGGGAGGCACGGACGTCGCCCGCGGCGCGTCGGCGATGGTGCTGCTCGACGACAACTTCGCGACGATCGTGTCGGCGGTTCGTGAGGGGCGACGCATCTACGACAACATCCGCCGGTTCGTGAAGTACACCCTGACGAGCAACGCGGGCGAGATCTGGGTGATGTTCCTCGGGCCGTTCCTGGGGTTCCCGCTGCCGCTGCTGCCGCTGCAGATCCTGTGGATCAACCTCGTGACCGATGGGTTGCCAGGCCTCGCCCTGGCCCGCGAGCCCGCCGAGCCGACGGTCATGCGACGCCCGCCGCGACCGCCGGACGAGAGCATCTTCGCCCACGGCGTCACCTGGCACATCGGCTGGGTCGGGCTGCTCATCGGCGGGGTCTCGCTCGCCGGGCTCGGGTGGGCGTACTCCAGCGGGGCGGAGAACTGGCAGACCGTCGTGTTCACCGTGCTCGTCCTGGCCCAGCTGGGCCACTCGCTCGCCGTCCGGTCGGAGACCGCGCCGTCGTTCGGACGCCGGTTCTTCTCCAACCCGGCGCTGCTCGGCGCAGTCGTGCTCACCATCGGGATGCAGGCCGTGGTGGTCTACGTGCCGTGGTTCCAGGGCATCTTCCGCACCCAGGCCCTCACAGCTGCCCAGCTGGGCGTGTGTTTCGGGCTAGCGCTGGTGGTGCCCCTGGCCGTCGAGATCGAGAAGATGCTCGTCCGGCGGGGGCTCCTCTACGACCGGGTCCGCAGCGCCTGATGGCCCGGTGCCGGCGCGACGCCGGCGCAGGAGAAGGACGGCGCCGACGACGGCGGACACCGAGGCCAGCGCCGCCCAGAACCACGGAGACGCCGTGACCTCACCGGGCAGCTGCTGGACGAGGACGACCAGGCCCATCACCACCACGAACCAGCCGAAACCCTTGCGCAGCGTGTCGGGTGGCACCAGCCCGGTCAGTCGGCTGCCGACCAGGCTGCCGAGCACGGCAGCAGCGGTGACGGCCAGGGCGATCGGCCAGTCGATCTGCACGCTGGCCAGGTAGCCGGCCAGCCCCGCGAACGACTTCATGGCGATGACCAGCAGCGACGTCCCGACTGCCACACTCATCGGCAGGCCGCCCAGCAGCACGAGCGCCGGCACGATGAGAAAGCCGCCGCCGGCCCCCACCAGACCCGTGACGAGCCCGACGACGACCCCGTCCAGCAGCACCCGGCCCACCGGCAGCTCGGTGTGCGCGGGCTTCGACGGCGCCCTGCGACCGCGGATCATGGCCACGGCCGTGGCGAGCATCATGAGTGAGAACGCGACGAGCAGGACGGTGCCCGGGATGAACTCGGCCACTCGCCCGCCGGCGTAGGCACCGACCATCCCGGCGGCGCCGAACAGCAGCCCGGTGCGCCACCGCACCCGGCCCGCCCTCGCGTGAGGGATGAGGGCGACGGCGCTCGTCGTTCCGACGACCAGCAGAGACGTCGCGATCGCTTCCTTCGCGTCCATGCCGGCGACGTAGACCAGCAGGGGGACGGCGAGGATCGACCCACCGCCCCCGAGCAGGCCCAGCGAGACGCCGACGAAGACTGCGAGGACGACCGCGAGTGCGATCATGCGTGAGCAGGCTCCTCGGCGGCGAGCTCGAGGCCGGCCGTGATCGCGTTCGGGTAGAAGTCACCGTCGACCAGCACGACGTCACGACCGGCCGCAGCGAGGATCGACGCGCCGACACTTGCCCGGTATCCGGCGGCGCAGTGCAGCCACACCGGGCGGTCGTCGGGAACCTCGTCGATGCGCGTCAGCAGCTGGTGCAAGGGCAGGTGGTGCGTGCCTGCGATGTGGCCGGCCTGACGCTCGTCGTCACGGCGCAGGTCGACGACGTAGGGGTCGCTGCCCGCGGCGCGTGCCTCGGCCACGTCGGTGAAGCCGACCACCGGGTACGAGGCAAGGTCGTCGCCGCCGGACCACTGCTCGGGCGTGCCCGTCGCCATGGCGGCCGGCCGCTCGATGCCGATCCGCACCATCTCCCGCTGAGCCTCGGCCACCTCGTGCGTGGTCTCGCCCAGAAGGGTGACCGGGGTCCCCCACGGGATCACCCAGCCGAGGTAGGTGACGAACGAGCCGTCGAGGCCGAAGTTGAGCGTGCGCGACACGTGGCCCGCGGCGAACGCTGTGCGGGTGCGCAGGTCGACCACCCACTCGCCGGCGTCGATGCGCCGGCGGAGCTCGTCCGGGTCCGCCTGCTCGGGCGGGCTGAGGTCGATCGTCTCGGGACCCGACGCGTTGGTGGGACCCATGTGGGCGTAGTAGGCCGGGTAGGCCACGAGCCCGGCGATGAGATGCTCGACGTAGTCGTCCTGCTCCTGGGTGAGCACCGGGTTGAGCGTCTTCTCGTGCCCGATGGTCGACGACAGCCCCTCGGCCTGGGTGGCCGAGCAGAACGAGCCGAAGCCGTGGGTCGGGTAGACCTCGGCCTCGTCCGGCAGCTCGGTGGCCAGGCGGTGGGCGGAGTTCCACTGGTGCCGGGCCAGCGTGTCGGCGTGCTCGAAGCCGAGCAGGTCGGGACGGCCGGTCGAGCCGAACAGCAGCGACCCACCGGTGAAGACGCCGATCGGGGTTCCGTCGGCGTCCTGGAGTGCGTAGGACAGGTGGGTGAACGTGTGGCCCGGCGTGTGCACGACGCGGATGCGCATCGAGCCTGCCTGCAGGACGTCACCGTCACGCACCGCGGTGCGCTCGTAGGCGACCGGGTCGTCGGCGTTGACGCAGTATGCGGCGCCGACCTGGTCGGCCAGCTGGAAGCCACCGGTGACGTAGTCGTTGTGGATGTGCGTCTCGAGCACGTGCGTGATGCGCAGCCCGCGAGGCTCGGTCACGGCGAGCACCCGGTCGATGTCGCGCTGCGGGTCGACGACCACGGCGACCGTGCCGTCGGTCGCGACGTAGGAGCGGTCGCCGAGCGAGGGGGTGTCCAGGGGGATGATCTCGATCATGTGAGTCAACAGCCTCCTTCAGCAGGCGTGGGATCCGGTGACGACGGGCAACCCGGCGGACTTCCAGGCCTCCGTGCCACCGGCGACGGAGACGGCGGGCACACCTGCACGGTCGAGCATGCGCGCTGCGTCGGCGCTGCGCACCCCGGTTCGGCAGATCAGGTAGACAGGCGCGTCGCCCCGGGACTGGTGGCGGATCTCGTCGGCGCGGCGCTCCACGGCGCCCAGGGGCACGAGACGTGCGCAGGGGACGTGACCATCGGTGTACTCGTGGGGCTCGCGCACGTCGACGACGACAGCGCCGTCACGACGTAGCGCGGCCAGCCCGAGCGGATCGATCTCGCGAACAGCGACAGGCATGGGTCTTCTCCTCAGGGGTGGCGGAATGCTTCCATCATATACCCCCGGGGGTATCTAGTCGAGCCCGGTGTGCCGCTATGTCCGAGTGCTCGAAGGCAGTGGGTGCGAGGGCGTCGGATGCACGCGCATCCCGCCGCGGCGCCCCGGCAGCGTGGGGCTACTCCTCGCGGGAGTCCATGTCCGCGAGAAAGCGCTCGACCTGGGCGGCAAGCTCGTCCCCGGACTGCAGGTCCGACGCCGTCAGCGGGCGGTCCTCGTCGTCGCCACCCTCGATGGCGCCGTCCAGCTGCCGGGACGCGGCCACGGCGTCGTACTGGGCCTCCAGCGCCTCGACGGCGCCGACGTTCTCGGGGTTCTGCGCGATCTGAGCGGAGATCTCGTGCAGCGCCTGGTCAGCAGCATCGGCCAGCTCGTCCGTCGGCAGGCTCAACCCTCCAGCCGCGCCGGCATGGCGCAGCAGCGTCACCGACGCCGCCGGGTACTCCGCGCTGACGAGGTAGTGCGGCACGTGCGCGGCGTAGCCCATGGCCTGGTGCCCGGTGTCGCCGAGGTGCAGCTCGATGATGCCTGCGAGGTGGCCGGGGACGTCGAGAGAGCCGACCCACGGCGCGTGTCCGCTCACCAGGGCCGGGTCGGTCGCGTGAGCGGTGACGTCGACCGGGCGGGTGTGCGGGACGGGCCAGGGGATGGCATGCATGCCGATCGTGAGACGCACGTTGAACCGGTCGACGAGCTCGCCCACCGCCCGGGTGAGCCGCTGCCACGCGTGATCGGGTTCGGCGCCGTGCAGCAGCAGGAACGGCGTGCCGGCAGCGTCGGTGACCTCGACCAGCTCGAGGGTGGGCAGGTCAACGGCGGCGAAGTGGTCGCTGACGAACGTCATTCGAGGCCTGCGGGCCCGGTAGTCGAACAGGTCGTCCAGGTCGAACGTCGCGATGGTGCGGTGGTCGAGCTCGCGAAGCAGCTGCGCGACGGCCAGCCGGCCAGCCTGCCCCGCGTCCAGGAACCCCGTCAACGAGTGCAGCAGCACCGGCGCCTCGGTCGCGATGTCGTCGACCAGCACCTCGTACAGCTCACTCGGCTCTCGCATGGCCCCATTGTCGTGGCACGGACGGCATCGGACCACCGCAGCCCGCGTGGGCGGCTGACAGGCACACTGGTGCCATGCTGCGTCGGCGCTCGCTCGTTCTTGCCGCGGTGGCCCTGACGGCTGCCGGCTGCGCCGAGCAGCCGAGTGAGCAGGAGTTCCAGGCAGCGCTCGCAGACTTCGATGCCCTCCCCGACGAGGTGAAGGCCTACGCCTGCGCCGACGACTTCTACGCGATGCAGTACGGGCTGGAGGGATTCATCATCGTCGAGCGGTGCGGCTCACCCACCGCGGTGGAGATCGGTGACAGCCGCCCGCTCAGTGCGGAGTTCGAGCGTGACCAGGTCGCGTTCGCCGAGACCTTCTACGCCGAGAACCCACCGGTGCCCTCGGACCTCGACCGCGTGGACGTCGACGTGCTGTGCGCGGACGACGAAGCGCTGATCCGCGAGGACATCGAGCAGTGGCGGGCCCAGTCGCAGTTCCCGTCCTGGGAGGGCGTGGAGTACGTGCCCAGCGTGGAGGGTGAGCTCGCGCGGCTACGGGTCTGGCAGGAGGCGGCCTGCCCGCTGGTCGAGCAGTAGCCCGTCCGGCGGGTTTCAGTAGCCCGTCCTGCGCGTTCAGCCGGTTGTCACGTCTCGCCGCGCAGGCTGCGCAGCTCCGCCTCCGCCGCAGCGAGCTGCTCCTCGAGCAGTCGGAACCGGGCTGCCAGGGCCAGCAGCAGCTCCAGCGCGACGCTGAGGTCGGACTCGAGGAGGTCCAAGAAGTCGTCGGAGGACAGGAATCCGGTGCGAAGGTCGTCCCCGGCCCGAACAGTGGCCATGCGCGGCCTTCCGTCGAGCAGGGCGATCTCGCCGATGTGCTCGCCTGGACCGACCTCGGCGATCGTGTGGTCGTCGCGCTCCACGGTGGCGGTGCCGCGGAACACGACGAACAGGCCCGCCGCCGCCTCACCTTCGGCGACGACGACGTCACCGGGCTCGTGGTCACGCACGACCATGCGCTCGGCCACATCGTCCAGGACGCCGTCGTCGAGGATGCGCAGAAGGTCGATGCCCTGCATCTGGGTGCGGACGTAGCCGTCCGGCAGGTCGGGTGTCGGCATGGCACTCCCTCACTCTCGTGGGGCAAGCCTACGTACCCCGGCGCCTGGTTGCCGCGACAACAACTGACCGCTCGGTTTGACACTGACTTCTCGGTCAGCACACACTTCTTCCCAGCCGACCGAGGAGCCCTCACAGTGCACCGCCCGACGCGCGACGACGTTCGCGCCGAGTTCGTCCGCATCGCGGCGGACCTGTTCGCCGACCGTGGCTTCTCCGCTACGTCGCTGGACGACATCGCCGCCGCAGCCGGCTACTCCAAGGCCGCCGTGCTCTACCACTTCGGCTCCAAGGACGACCTGCTGGTGGCCGTCATGGAGCACCACATCGAGCAGACCACCGAGCTGGTCGCCCGGCTCGAGGCCGAGCCGGACAGCCCGACCCGTGTCGAGCACGCCATCGACGCCCTCGTGTCGTTCGCGCTGCAACGCCGTCCCACGGTGCCGATGGCGCTCACCCCTGCGCACGACGTGGCGACGTCCATGGCGCGCCACCCTGACCTGCTCGGCCGATTCTCCGAGCTGCGCGCGAGCATGGCGCGGCTGCTGGTGGGCGACGAGCCGACCCTGGACCAGCAGGTACGCCTGCTCATCGCGTTCTCAGGCATCCCCGCGCTTCTCATCGAGTTCCGCGACATCCCCGCCGAGGCCCTTCACGGCCCCATCTGCGACGTCCTGCGCGACGCCGTCCATCCCAAGGAGACATGATGCGACTGTCCACGTGGGCGGTGACCAAGCCGAAGCAGGCCCTGCTCGGCTTCGTCCTGCTGCTCTTCGCCCTGGGCTTCTCCGCCGCCCGGTTCGGCGGCGACTTCATCGACTCGTTCGAGCTTCCCGACACCGAGTCGGCCACCGCGACCGAGCTTCTGAGCGAGACGGCCGCAGCCAGTGAGTCGTCCGGCGGCACCGCACGTATCGTCTGGTCGCCCGAGAGCGGGTCCGCGATCGACCCCGACGTCGTCGTCGCGATCGAGCCGACGCTGGAGGAGATCGCCGGGCTCGAGTCCGTCTCCTGCGTCGTCGCGCCCTACGGCCAGACCTACGGGGACGGCTGCGAGGCGCCCCAGGCCCCCGACCTGAGCCAGCTGCCACCCGAGCAGGCCCAGGCCGTGGGCGCGGCCATCGAGGCCAGCGTCGAGGCGACCTCGCCGATCAGCCCCGACGGCACGGTGGCCTACGCGACGGCCACGCTGGCCCTCGACGGCGACGCACTCCCTCCCGAGCAGGCCATCGCAATCATCGACGCGGTGGAAGCGGCCGACACCGAGGGCCTGACCGTGGGGGCGAGCGGCGCCGTGCTCGGCTTCGCCGAGGCCACGCCCCCCGTGATCGGTGAGGCCGTCGGCGTCACGGTGGCGCTGATCATCCTGCTCATCGCTTTCGGCAGCGCCATCGCCGCCGGACTGCCCATCGTGACGGCCCTGTTCGGCTTGGTCGGGGGGCTGTCGCTCGTCGTCGTGACGGCGAGCTTCCTGGACGTCGCCACCTTCGGCCCGACGCTGGCCGCCATGATCGGACTCGGCGTCGGCATCGACTACGCGCTGTTCATCGTCAACCGCTACCGCCAGTCGACCATGGCCGGAAGCGACCCTCGAGCGGCGGCACTCGAGGCCGTCCGCACGTCGGGTCGCGCCGTGGCCTTCGCGGCCACTGCCGTGATCATCGCCCTGATGGGCCTGCTCACGCTGGGCATCTCGTTCTTCTACGGCCTGGCGATCGCTGCCGCGGTGACGGTGCTCATGATGGCGCTGAGCGCCCTGTGGCTGCTCCCCGCCCTGCTCAGCCTCCTCGGCGCTCGCGCCCTGGGCGCGAAGATGCCGTGGGCCCGAAAGCAGAAGGAGTGGCACCCGGAGGGTGGTGGCTTCGCTCACTACGGGCGACTGCTGCAGAAGCGTCCGTGGCTGGGGGCCGGTGCTGCCCTGGCGGCGGTGCTGCTCATCGCCGCGCCGACGCTCGGGCTTCGACTCGGCTTCTCCGACGACGGCGGCCGGGCCGAGGGCTCGTCGCTGCGCACCGGGTACGACCTGCTGGCCGAGGGCTACGGCGACGGGGTCAACGGACCCTTCTTCGTCGCCGTGGAGCTGCCAGAGGCCGGTGACACCGAGGCCGTGGCGACCGCGATCGGCGCCCTCGAGTCGACCGAGGGCGTCGCCGGCACCCTGCCCACCGTCGAGATGCTCGCAGTGGCGATCCAGCCGACCGACACCGTCACCGCGATCCAGGTGATCCCCGACTCCGCACCGCAGGACGTCGAGACCACCCAGCTGCTCGACAGGATCCGCACCGAGACGATCCCGCCGGTCGAAGAAGCGACCGGCGTGCAGGCCTACGTCGGCGGCTTCCAGGCCGTCACGTCCGACTTCACCGGCGTGATCAACGACGCGCTACCGCTCTTCCTGACCGTGGTCGTCGGGCTGGGCTTCGTGGCCCTGGTGATCCTGTTCCGCTCGATCGTCGTCCCGCTCACCGGTGCGCTGACCAGCCTGCTCAGCCTCGCCGCCGCTCTCGGCGTGACGACGGCCGTGTTCACCTGGGGATGGGGGGCGTCCCTGATCGGGGTCGAGAGCACCGGCCCGATCTTCCCCTTCCTGCCGGTGATGGTGTTCGCCATCCTGTTCGGGCTGTCGATGGACTACCAGGTCTTCCTCGTCTCCCGCATGCAGGAGGAGTGGCAGCGCAGTGGCGACAACCGCGCCGCAGTGCGCCGGGGTCTCGCGGGGTCGGGCCGGGTCGTGGTGATCGCTGCGCTGATCATGGCCAGCGTCTTCCTCGCATTCGTGCCGTCCCCGACCGTCGAGATCAAGCTCTTCGGTGTGGCGCTCGGCTCGGCGGTGCTGATCGACGCCTTCATCGTGCGGCTCGTGCTGGTGCCGTCGCTCATGACGATCATCGGCAAGGCGAACTGGTGGCTACCGTCGCCGCTGTCCCGGATTCTGCCGAAGGTGGACGTCGAGGGAAGCCCGGACGAGATCGCCGACGATCCCGACCTGGAGGGGGAGAAGGAGCTCTCGCCCACCCGATGAGGTCCTGAGGCGCCGGCCACGCCCGTTGCGTCCGACCCCCTCGCACCTACAGCCTCTGGGGGGTCGGACGCTGAGCCCGGACTCAGCCCCGCTGGACGAGGGTCTCGACGAGGCCGAGAAGGGCGCGGGCCTGTTCCACCAGCAGGGTGACGTCCACCTGGGCAGGCAGATCGTGGGTGGAGTGGACGACCTCACGGAGCACGACGTCCAGCTGGTCGGTGGTGAGAGCAACAGCGGGGATGCCCTGCTGGGCGAAGACCATGTGGTCGCTGGCGTACCACTGCTCGCCCTCGACGAGACGCGGCGACGCCGAGAGGCCATCGCGGACGATGGCTGACACGCCCTCGTCCACCCCGTACAGCGAGAAGGCGGTCTGTCCGACCCGGTACCCCGCCGCGTCGATGTTGACGGCCAGCACGACCTCTCCCAGCGTGTCCGCGCAGGCGTCCAGGTAGGCGACCTCACCTGCGGCGGAGTAGTAGTCCTCCCCGTTCAGGATGGCGATCTCCACCCCGACCTTCGCCAACGCGTCCGCACCGATGCGCGAGAGCATCTCCCCGGCGACGAGCAGCAGCGTCACCACCCCCGAGGCGTTGTCGAGCGCTCCGGGGGTGCCGGGCTTGGAGTCCACGTGTGCGGTGAGCACTACCCGCCGATGCTCGTTGCCGACCCGAGCGATCACGTTGCGCGCCTGGGACGGCCAGCGGTGCGCAGACACCTGCACTCGCACACTGCTGCCTGCGTGAGCGGCGAGCGCCTCGGCGTCGCCGATGCGCAGGTTCGCCGTCGGGATGGGGAAGTCGCCGTCCTCGATCAGCGGGAACGGCTCCATGGCTCCGGCCGTCTCGGGCGCCGTGCCCGTGCCGGCCAGCACGAGGCGTGGCGCCGCGTCCACCAGCCGCGCGAGCAGGGCAGCGTGGTCGATGTTGCCGTAGAACGGGTAGCCCAGCGGCGTCAGCTGCTCGGCGGCCAGCTCGTCGAGCAGCAGCAGGACGCGGCCGCGCAGGTCATCGGGGAGGTCGTCAGCGGTGCGAGCCACGACGAGGCGTCCCGGCATCTCCGCCCCGCGGGCGTAGGGGCTGGGGTGGGCCGTCCACTGCTCGCGCCCGACCCGCACCGTGCCGGCGGTGCCCGACCAGTCGAGCACGTCGAAGGCCTGCTCGCTGACCGTCCACCCGGCATCTCGCAGCGCCGCCGCCACGTAGCCGGTCGCGACGTCGTTGCCTGGGCTGCCGGGACGGCGGTCCGGGTTGACGGCGCACAGCTCGTGCAGGTGGGTCGAGGCCAGCATCTCGACAGGCTGGGTCACGGCCGCCACCCGACCACCACGCGGACCGCCGGACCAGGGACGAAGGTCAGCAGCAGGTTGCCATCGGCCCGTTGCCGACCCCGCGACGCAGGCGGGACGATCACGACGTGGCCCACTTCCCCGACGTCGGTGGATTCGTGCTCTCCGGACGCCGCGTGCAGCTACCTCGAGACCTGCCGTCCGGGCTGACCGTCGTCGCCTTCGCGATGTGGCACCAGCGACTGGTCGACGACTGGATCGCATGGTGCCAGAGGGCACACGTGGGCGTGCCGGTGGTCGAGGTGCCGGTGATCTCGCGCTCCTGGCGCTGGCAGCGTCCGTTCATCGACGGCGGCATGATCGCCGGCATCCGCGACCGCGCGGTGCTGGCGCGCACCATCACGGTCTACACCGACGTCGGAGCGCTGTGCGAGGCGCTCGAGCTGCCCGACACCTCCACCGTCGCCGCGCTGGTGCTCGACGAGGGTGACGTTGTGGCCTGCGTGCGCGGACCCGTCGACGAGGCAGAGGCCGGCAGGGTGATCTCCCCCGCGCTGCGCATCCTCGACGGCCACGCCACGTGAGCCTGCTGCACTCCCCAGTCCGGATCAGCTTCTGGCTCGTCTGCTGGCCGACTGGCCACCGCAGTGCCGGCGGGCAGCCCGTAGGAGAGCTGCTACTGGACCAGCGGGGCCACGTCGGTGATCGTGCCGTCCACGGTCAGAGTCGGCGTGCCGCGCACCCCGCGGGCGAAGGCCTGCTCGGTGATGGCTTGCACCCACGGGACGAAGGTCTCGTCGGTGACGCAGGCGGCTGCCTCGTCACTCGCGCCGACCTCCTCGGCCAAGGCCAGCAGCACGTCCGTGGAGTACTGACCCACCGACTCGCTGGGGTCCTGGCGCTCGTAGAGGCCCTCGTGGAACCTCACCCAGACGTCGAGGTCGTCGTGCTCGTAGACGCAGGCAGACGCGTTGGCAGCCCGCGGGGAGTCCTCGGTGAGAAAGGCGATCGGGTGGATGACCAGCCGGTACTCACCGGAGAGAGCAGCCTCGCGCAGGTCTGCGCCGGCGTTGAGCTCGAGGCGGGCGCAGAAGGGGCACACGTAGTCCTCGAACACCTCGACCAGCTGACCCGACTCGCCGACGAGCAGGCCGGCGACGTCCTCCGTACCGGTGGGGCCGCCGGAGACCGGTGACGGCGTCGACGGGTCGAGAGCCGTGGGGGCGACGTTCTCGGCCTGCCCACCGGCGGGGGCGTCCGCCGTCCCGTCGGCGTCCTGCCCACCGTCGACGACAGCCGTGTCACCGTCCTGCGTACCCGCTACGGCCTCGTCACCGGGACGAGGGATGACCCAGCCGAGGATGAGCCCGATCGCCAGCCCGAGCACCAGCGCCACCGTGACAGGAATCGCGACGGGAACGGTCACGCCCGACGATCCGCGAGAGTCCGGGGGGCGCTCCTCAGTCGTCGACTCGGACTGTGCGTCCGTCGGCTCCGACGGACGCACAGCCTCCGGCTGCGCGTCCTCGACCGGTTCCTGACTCATCCGAGGCCTCCCTGCGGTGTGGCGGCGACACCCCACCGCTGCGGCAAGGGTAGGCGAGACCCGCCACGAGACCGGCATGGCAGCCCCGCCCTCGCCGGCGACGAGCGGTCGGTCGAGCACGACGAGCGGCAGACGCCTCGACGACCCGGGCGCCCATCCCGGCGCGTACGGGACCTTCGACCTTCCCGAGCCTGTGACGCACCCCACCAGAGTGGCCCCACGGGTAGACGACGGCCTGGGAGGGCACAGTGATCATCCCCGATGGCGACCTGTGGGTGACCGGTGACGAGACGCTCGGCGAGCACCTCGAACGACGGGGTCTGTCCCGAAGGCGCTTCCTCGAGTTCTGCGGTTCGGTGGCGGCGGTGCTCACGGCCGGACCCGCGCTGGCCGGCCAGGCGAACGCCGCCGTCACGGCGCAGACGATCGCGCAGAACCTGGAGGGCATGACCCGACCGGTGCTCGTCTGGCTGCAGCTGCAGGAGTGCACCGGGTGCATGGAGAGCGTGCTGCGCTCGGGTGACACCACCGTCGAGGAGCTCATTCTCAACCTGGTGTCGATGGACTACAACGAGCTGCTCATGGCCGCGGCCGGCGAGGCCGCCGACAAGGCGTTGGAGGACGCCAACGCCCAGCCCCACATCCTCGTCGTCAACGGCTCCATCCCGCTGGCCGACGACGGCGCGCACTGCACCATCGCGGGACGCTCCGCCGAGTCGATCCTGCGAGACTCCGCCGAGAACGCCATCGCAATCTTCGCCGTCGGTGCCTGCGCCCACTGGGGCTGCGTGCAGGCGTCGCGCCCCAACCCCACACAGGCGGTCGGGGTCGACAGCATCATCACCGACAAGCCGGTCATCAACATCGCCGGCTGCCCACCGATCCCCGAGGTGATCACCGCGAGCCTCGTCTACACCTTGGCCAACGGCGCCCCGCCGCCGGTCGACGGCCAGGGCCGGCCGCTGTTCGCCTACGCCGACCGCATCCACGACTTCTGCCCCAAGCGCGGGCGCTTCGACGCCGGCCAGTTCGTGCGCACGTTCGACGACGACGCTGCCCGCAGTGGCTACTGCCTGTACGAGGTCGGCTGTCGCGGCCCGAACACGTTCGCCCCGTGTCCGATCATCCGCTGGAACCTGTCGGCCGACTGGCCGATCGGAGCCGGCCACCCGTGCATCGGGTGCACCGAGCCCGGCTTCTACGACCGGTTCACCCCGTTCTACGAGGTGCTGCCGAACCTCGGCGTGCCGGGCACCGGTGTCGAGGCCGACGCCACCACCGTCGGACTTGTCGGCCTGGCTGCCGTCGGGGTGGGCGTCGCCGCACACGCGGGCGTGACCGCGGTGCAAGAACGCCGCGCCCAGCGTGCGGCGGAGAAGGTCTACCTGCCGCTGGTCGGTGACCTGCCCACCCGTGAGCGACCTCTTGACAGCGAAGAAGGGGAGGTGGAGAAGTGAGCGAGCGCGTCGTCATCGACCCGGTCACCCGCATCGAGGGCCACCTCCGCGTGGAGGTACTGGCCGACGGCGGCGAGATCACCGACGCATGGTCGGAGACCACCCAGTTCAAGGGTGTCGAGATGGTGCTGCAGAACCGCGACCCGCGGGACGCCTGGGCGTTCGCCCAGCGCATCTGCGGGGTGTGCACGGTCGTGCACGCCATCGCGTCGGTGCGGGCCGTGGAGGACGCGCTGGGCTATCCCATCCCGAAGGCGGCCGACCTCATCCGCAACCTGGTGCTGGGCAGCCAGATGGTGCAGGACCACGTCATCCACTTCTACCACCTGCACGCTCTCGACTTCGTCAACGTCGCCAATGTCCCGAACGCCGACGTGGACGCCGCAGTCGCCGCCGCGGTCGGGCTGGAGCCCAACTACGCCCTGAACAGCGCGGGGCGCTTCACGGCGGTCAAGGACCAGGTGACCCGCATCCTGGAGTCGGGCCAGCTGTCCATCTTCACCAACGGGTACTGGAACCACCCCGACTACCGGCTGCCCGCCGAGGTCGACCTCATCGCCGTGTCGCACTACCTCGACGCGCTGACCTGGCAGCGGGACATCATCCGCATCAACACGATCTTCGGTGGCAAGAACCCGCACCCGAACTTCCTGGTCGGGGGGATGGCGTCGGCGATCAACATGGACAACGAGCTGACGATCAACCAGGTGAAGCTCGACCAGGTGCAGGGCATGATCACCCGCATCATCGACTTCGTCGAGAACGTCTACCTGCCCGACGTGGTCGCCATCCTGGGGGCGTACCCCGACTACCTCGACATCGGTCGATCCAGCGAGAGCTACATGGCGCTGGGCAAGGGCGGCTACAACTGTGCCGGCTACCCGGCACCGCCGGACGGCTTCCGCCCCGGCGTCATGCTCGACGGCCGACTCGAGGTCATCGACCTCGATCTCGACCTCATCACCGAGTACGCGACGTCCGGCTGGTACCGCTACTCCGACGGGGACGTGGGCCTGCAGCCATGGGCCGGGGAGACCGTGCCGGAGTACACGGGTCCACGGCCGCCCTACGACTGGCTGGCCGACAACGAGCAGTACACCTGGTCCAAGGCGCCGCGGTACGACGGCCGAGCCGTGCAGGTCGGGCCGATGCCGCGGGTGCTGTCGGCGTACGTCCAGGGCGACGCGGAGACCCGCGAGGACGTCGACCCGATCCTGCGCCAGCTCGGGGCTCAGCCAGAGCAGTTCAACTCGACCGCCGGACGCATCCTCGGACGGGCCGTCGAGGCCGTCGAGATGGCCCGGCAGCTGCAACGCTGGTTCGACGAGTTCGCCGCCGGCATCCAGGCCGGGGACACGCGCACCTTCAACCCCGACAAGTGGGAGAAGAGCACGTGGCCGAGCGCCGCCAAGGGCGTGGGCTTCGCCGAGGTCGCCCGCGGAACCCTGTCGCACTGGGTGCGGGTGACCGACGGCTCCATCAGCAACTACCAGGCGGTGGTGCCGAGCACCTGGAACGGCTGCGGCAGGGCCAACGGTGAGCGCGGGCCGTACGAGGAGTCGCTCGTCCCACACCCGCTCATCGACCCTGAGCAACCGTTGGAACCGCTGCGCACGATCCACTCCTTCGACCCCTGCCAGTCCTGCGGCATCCACGTCCTTGACGCGACGGGAGCCGAGGTGGCGTGGGCCAAGGTGCAGTGAAGGGGTCCCGATGAGCCACGACACAGCCCGGCCCACTGCCGCCGAGATCGAGATCGGCCAGCCCGTCGCGTTCGGCCACCTCGACCCCGAGGACGTCCTCCAGCTCGCCGCGTACGGCTCCCCTCC
>Ga0272442_10002506_pt1 | contig 26585 bp, 19 predicted proteins | sample SSMForm2O_FD_200262 | JGI IMG/M metagenome (GOLD analysis project Ga0272442, IMG submission 200262) | Marine sediment archaeal communities from Little Sippewissett salt marsh, Falmouth, MA, United States - SSM-Form-2O | ecosystem: Environmental > Aquatic > Marine > Wetlands > Sediment ... | reverse complement strand
GTATGCCTGCCGCGCCGGCAGCACAACACTCTACTTCTGGGGCGGCGAGGACAAGCGCGATCAGATCGTCGAGTATGCATGGTGCCGCTTGAACAGCGGAGGACGTCCGCACCCGGTGGGACGCAAGAAGCCCAACGCGTTCGGACTGTTTGACATGATCGGCAATGTCTGCGACGGCGTCACCGTTCACGTCCGGGGAAGAAGCCTGAACGCGGCCCAGTATCCAAAGCATCCAGTTACCGATCCGCCCCCGCACATACGGCCCGGCATCGAGACCCGCGGCGGCTACTGGGGACTACACGGGGGAATCTGGGCCGAGTACTACTCGTCCGACCACGTTATCGGCCAAGGCATGGGCCGTTGGAATGGGAATTGACCAGCGATACTGATCGATAGATGCTTCGAGTCAGCGGCGGCGGCCCGCCGCGCTCCATTTGACCCATTCGGCCTTGTTCATGGAGAGCGGCAGGCTCTGCCGCATCTGGGGTCTGCCGGTCCCAAATGGGGCTTAGCTAGGCGCCATTCCGGACTAGCCTGAGCATCGGCTCTCCAAAGACGATCATACGCTCGAGGCACTCGGACTTGATGGATCTGACGAACCGCTCTACATAGGAGTTCAGGTTCGTCGATCTCGGAGGGAGAAGCACGTGCTATATGCCCGCAGACTCCAGCATGGCATCGAGTAGAACGTCGTCAGACCCGTTCTTGTCCATATCTCCGAAATGAACCACCTATCTCGCCGAAAAGTCGCCCATTTCCCGAACAAAAAGACGCCAATCTGTCGCGGCATGGTGAAGCCTCGGCTGTTCGAAACAGTCGTAAGTCCAGAATAGCATGCCGTTGACCTTCTCCTTGAGAGCCAAGTCACGCACGCGGATCATGTTGCCGACCGCTTCCTCGAAAGTTTTCTCGACGAAGTCGAACGCTCCGAACTCGCCCACAATCACAGGCTTGGTCTTCCGGATCTCGGCCATCTTCGGGGTGAAGAACCCGGTCGACCCCAGGTTGAGTCGGAACGCCTTCTCAACCGGCTCCCGACCGTTGCTTCGGTAGAAGTGAACGTCGAGGAAATCCAACACGCCTTCCCCGAGAGTCGTCAGCATCGGCGGATACCGCTCGTCTCTCGTCTTGCCGGGCCACACCCCGGCATGTCGCTTCGCGTCCTTGCCGACGGCACGGAGAACGAAAAGCCCTTCCGACACGAGCATCTCCGGATCGATCGCCTTCACTGCAACAACAACACGCTCGTGGTAATGATGATAGCCTTCGTCCATCAACGCCTGCCGTTCGTCGGTCCTCGACAGGTCGTAGGTCTTGCCGTTCGCTGCCGTGAACGTACCGGTCTTCTCTGTGAAGGGCCAGTGGTTGGCGCGAAGGTAGGCTTCGTTCTGACACTGCACCCCCAGCAGTGTCGGCAGCAAGCCGGGGTCCTTCTTCTTGATATACTCCAGGAACGATGTGATATGCTCGATGCGGGCGTCGATCCCGTCCTTGGTCAGGATCAGAACGTTCTTGTTGTGCCCCTTCCCCTTGAGTCCTTCGCGGTAGTACGCGTTCCGCGGCACGCCGCCGTCGCCAAATGCAGGGAACACACGTATGCCGTGCCTGGCAGCACGGTGGAGGAAATCCAGAACGTTCTGCATGTACGGTTCGTGGAGCGCCTTTGTCGTTCCGTAGTCGCCGGCGATGCCGGGGTTGACCGGGCTGCGCCCAATGATGAACACACGGACCGTGTTGTAGCCCGCCCTGCTCAAAACCGTGAACATCGCCTCGGCACGTTTCGGGTCGTAGTTGGCCTTCGTGGTCTGTGTATCGGCATCGAACGTCGCATGGTCGCCGCCGGTCTTGCCTTCAGCCGCCCGCAAGCGGATGTAGTTGAACCCCTTCACGAAGAACGGCTTGCCCGAGTCCTTCAGCACGAACTGCGCGTGGGGCTCGCCTTTCCTGACCGCTATTCGCTCGAGTGGCTTGATCGCCTTGCCTGAAGCTGCAGCCACCATCCTCCGCATATCACCTTGCCCCAGGCGCCCATATGAGAAAGATCGCGGCGGCAATGTCAGCACCCGTCCGCGAACGCGGCTCGGCGCAGCCTCGCCCTCCAGGCCGCTATCAGAGGCATCGGGACGCACAGATGGAGGGCGAAGCTGCGCTGAGCCGCCCACAACGGTCCGCTTGTACTCGTTCGATACAAACGGCTGTAGTGTCATGAACGAGTCCGGGCTTTTCCCTTTGAATCGCAGCTTCACGGGTCCGGTCGTGAGGTTGACAAGGAAGACGGTGTCGCGCACACGCGCGGCCTTGACCGGTTGGGGATGCGAATTCTCAATCCCATACACAGGATCGCCTCGTCGCGTCTCGCGACACAGCACACGCCAGACGTAGTAGACAGGGAACGGCTCCCAGTTATCCTCCTTGTAGCCCCAGAGCCCGTATTCCATGAAGAATTTCGGTCTGAGATACCGCATCTGCGCCACGGTCCATATCGAGAACCCGCTCACACCCATGTTGAGGCCGGTCGTTGCGAACGCGGCAGTCATCAACGCATGATCCGGCTCGCGCATGATGGGTGACGAACAGGCGCCGGCCGTCCTGCTGTCACGGAACCCGAACTCGGCCATTATGAACGGTTTCACCCCAGCCCCGCGAGCAGCCTTCCTGCGCAATAGGTCGAGACGCGGCTGTAGCTCCTTCTCCATCTCCTCGTAAAACGCGTACTTGTCAAAATACTTGTGCGACGCGAAGGCACCGCTGCGCTCGAAGTAGCCGTTGTGCTTCACACAGAGCTTGAACCATTCAAGGTTATTGCCGTCGTCGGATCCCATGATCTGCACGTCGAGCTTACGCCGCTTGATCTCATCGTACATCAGCCTCTGTATCTCGGCGAACATCTGCAGCGGGTCCGTCGTGTCTTTCTTCAGGCAAACGTAGTTCGGCTCGTTCATATGTGTCCAGTACTTGATGCACGTGAAGCCCTTCTTTCGTATGAGCAGCTCCAGCAGATCGGCGTTGGCCTTAACGAAGCCTGCGGCATCGCGGTAGGCGTCTTTCAGCCCCCAGTGCACATTCACGAAGTTCACGTGCGCGCCAATCGACTGGTACAGTTTCAGGGCGCGATAGCGGCTCTGCATGTTACCGGAGTCGAACGTGAAGTTTCTCCAGTCGCCCTTGGGACACCAGTCCTTGATGTTGAAGAACATGCGCACGAAGTCCGGCTTCATTTCGCGGATCCGCTTCTCGCGCAACGCGATCGCATCATCATCCACGCCACCGTCGCGGTTGACCTGGTTGTAGAAGTAGCCGTCATCCTCGAACCCCAAGCCGATAAGACCGCTGTTCACGGGTTCATCTATGATGGTCAACGTGACCGTCTCCGCAATCGGTCCGGGATACGGCGAAGGCGGCTCCTTGTGACGATACAGCGCTGCCGATCGCCAGTAGCCTGCGCCGACGCCGTTCAACAGGAGGAGTATCTTGACTTTCTCAGTGCCCTTCGGCGCCTCGGCAAACACCTTCCGGGTCAGCCATTCACCCCGCGCCATCGGAGTAGCGCCGGTACTGCTGATCCGCTGCCCATCCGTGCCAACGAACTCGAGCGCCATATACAGCCCGTGCCCGCCCCTGATGTCGTCCCCCGCCATACCGGTTGCCTCGGCGACAAAGAACTCGCCCTCGACGGCAGGGAACTCCTGCTGCAGGTTCGGGAAACCGACCTCGGCTTCCGTGCTCACGGCAATCTCAGCGGCAGGCGCACCGTCCCTGGAGCTCCCGATGACCTTAACCCCAGCCGGCTTCGCCACCCGCCATCCGCGAAGCCCGTCCCTGAACTCCGGGTTCACAATCAGGTTTTCGGGTGCAGCCATCAGGTCCAACATGAGAAGCCACATCACAAACGCGTATGCCCTGACACTCACTATGCTTTGCCCACCCTTTCGGCAAGATGTTCAGGTCTGTCCGAACACCATGTCAGCCGCCGCGGCCAGGCTCTGCGGGTTCGTTGCGTAGGCGCAGACCACCGCGTCGGCGCCGGCCACAACACTCATAGGGTAAGGCGAGTTCGTGCCGAGCACAACCTTCTTCCCGGCAGCAATCAACTCACGGTAGGGATAGAGCTCCACTTCATCGAGCCTTTTGCGGTCGCAATCGATCACCGGGACATCGTGATGCGCGTCGACCACGCTGTCGCCGCGGCGGGGGAAATGCTTGCCCGTGGCGATCAGGCCGCCGTCCTGCAACCCGCGCATGGCTGCGAGCGCATACTTCGTGGCCTCCACCGGGTCCTCGCCATACGCGCGCGTGCCAATCTCCGGATTGGTCGGTTGCAGGTTGATATCGAGCACGGGCGAGTGGATCGTTGTGATGCCCATCGACGACAGCTGTTCGGCCGTTGCCCGGCGCGCACGGTACACAAGGTCCGGCTCGCCCGCAACGGCCAGGCCCATGGCGGACGGAAACAGCGCGATCCCACCATGAACGCAGTCACGACTGAAATCGCCCTCCTGGTCTATGGAGAAAGTCAGCGGCACACCGCCCGGTCTGGCTACGGCGATCTCCTGCAACCGGTTCAAGGCGCGCGCATACTCGGCAGGTGACGGATGCGAGATGGGACCGCCAAGAAACAGGTTCTGCGCGATGGGTTCGTACCCCTCCGGCCAGTCATACTCCTCGCCGCCCGAATCAAAGTCGTAGTACTTCAGCCGTTTCCCGGTAAGACAGTACGGTTGAAGCCTTAGCGCGCCGCAATGCAGTTTCTCGATCGCCTGCACAACGGACGGCAGGATCATGTGCCCGCTCCACAGGTACGTGAAACACTGCCCGACCTTCTGCTCCAGCGTCAGATCCCCCAGCAACCGGTCCATTAGCTCCTCACCGGCGGGATCACAATCGAGCCCCATGCATTTGGTCCTTCCCGATCGGTGTGCGACAGCAGAACGCTCAGGCAAGAATGCCTGAGGTACCGCTCCTGATCAAGTGCCTGCGGCCATTCCTGGCTGCAGGTCCGTTGTCGTTCAGGCTATTCCGCTTCGAAACAATACAGGTTGTCGAAGGTGCGGACATACAGACGATTCTTGCAGGCGAAGGGTGCAATATAGGCCGCGTGCCAGGCGTACCACTCGCCGGGCGTGACGCGTCCGGTGATAGCAATGCGCCTGTCGCGTTCGCCGGCGTCCTTCGGATCCGTCTCGATGATCTCAACCGTGTGCCTGCCGACGAACCGTATCTTCTCACCGTCCTTCGCAACGTCCACCACCATGCGGGCATCGACGCCTTTCTGCCCGGGCTTGGCGCCCCTGGGCGCACCTTCGACCACTGTCATCCGCGGAATAGCATAGAAATGACCGCCTGCCAGTATGGTTCCGTTGTAGGAATCGAACCCTCTCGGCCTGTCAGCGATCTGTTCGCCTGTAGTCGCGTTCAGGCGGTGGAGTTGCTTAGTGAGAAGCTCGTCACCGCGCACAAAGCCAAGGTCGTTGGCAAGGTTTCGTTTGATCCTTCTCTCGTCGTAGAAGATCTTGTCGTACTTGATTTCCTCGCCTTCGAGCCGAAACCGCAGTCCGGCGGCACATTTCTTGTCGAACGCCGATCCCTTCTTCGGATGAAAATGACCACCGTCACCGCCGATCTGCTGAATCCAGACGCGGTCCCGGCCATCGCTGACCGGACCGTGGTAGTTTACGTTGAACAACTGGTCGGTCAACGCCTTGCCATCACGTACACGCACACTGTGCCCCGTCCGGGCGATGATAAGCAGGTCTTCCTCGCCTGCCGCGTTTTTGAGTCTCAGCAACTGTGGCGTGCCGCAAACATGGCCACCCGACCCGCTGGTCGGCGTCTTCCACGCCACCGTGCCGGTTTCACAATCGTACGCCCAGAGATGATTGTAGCCTTCGAATACCAGGAGTCGCCGGCCGCCGGCGCTCAGGATGCGCAACCCGTTGGCCAACCAGCATTCATAGAACTTGGTCTGTTCGACATCTTTCTCCCAGACATGCCAGATGACGTTACCGTCGAGGTCAAACTTGGTCACGGTACGCAGACCGGTAATCACGTAGACCGCCTTGCCGTCGCTGATCGGTGTACACATGGCCTGCCCTATACCGGTCCAGTTCCACGACGAGACCCCCAGGATCCTCTCCTTGCACAACCTCTGACACTCGGAATGGTTCAAGGCCGCGGTCCAGTTCCGGCCAATGCCTCTCTTGGACTTGGGACTACCCGGCTTGCCCATGCATTTCTCAACAGGCTTGTTGTGGCCCAGGTTTGGTCCGTGCTCTGCAGCTTCCTTTCGGACCGCGTCCAGATCCTCGGTTGTCCTAGCCTCGCGCGCTTTCTGGAGGCAGCGGTTGAACTCGTGCTGGTGGTACCAGTACTTGTTCCGGGCCCCTCTCAGCGGCTTCGCCTCTTCTTCCGGGACGCTGTCCAGGGGATCGATCGGCTTCGTCCACAGTTCCTTGCCCGTATCGGCATCGAAACACATCAGCCGGGGGACATCCCCCTCTCCCAACGGGTAGCCATGGTCGATCAGCACAAAGACCCTCGCCTTGCCGTCCGCTGTCGGCACCACGATCGGTGACGCGTTGCCGAAGTTCGGTAGCGGCACTTTCCAGAGCAGGTTCTTGCCGGAAGGCCCGTCGAACTCGGTCGGCGGGTTGACGTTTTCAGGGAAGACGCCCGTGTTGTCGTAACGGAAACCGATGACCTCGCCCGCGCCCGGGCGAGACGCAGCGAAAAATGCAAGCACGAGCAGCACCCCGAGCCTGTCCCTATTCTGTATCATGTTCACTCCCCGTATCTACGCTCGCCCCCGCGTGCACATCCTCGATCGCCCCGTGGAACTTGCGGAGCATCGGCGCGTTGAACCGGATCACATCGCCGTCGTCAGTTATCACCGCATAGCCCGTCTTGTCGGGGTCATGAGGATTGCGGTTGCCTTCTGGCTGAACCAGGAATTCGGACGCCGGATACTCGCCGGCGTGCACAAATTCGCGCACACGCAGACGAACTGCGAGGTCTCATTGCTGATCCGCAGCGAGGGTCAGACGGCGAGACCTCCGCTCGATGCAGACGGCATCGTCACCAGCGTATCCTGCTACGAAGTCAAAGCCTTCCGTCCGGGGCCCGAGCTCCCCATTGTCACGGTATGGCCCGCCGAGCAGAGCCGCGACTGGCCGATCGTAAGGCTCGACTACGCACAGGCAGGCGCGATGGCCGCGGAACACCTGGTATCAAAAGGCCTCCCAAACATCACCGTCCTGGTTCATAAGGGCCTCATCATAGGACGCGAACTGGAAGAGGGGGCGCGGGTGGCGGCTGCCAACGCCGGGGTGAACTGGGTGAAACCACTGAAGCTGGGTCCGGCCAGGGATAACAAGGCCCTGCGCGACTGGCTCAAGGACCTGCCCGACGGCACGGGCATTATCGCTGCGGGTGACCGCGACATCCAGCACACCGCAGCAATGGCCCACGAAATCGATCGTGCGGTCCCGCACGACATAGCAGGCCTGGGAATAGGCGACGACCCGCTGCTCTGCCTGAGCTCCAACCCCATGCAAAGCAGCGTCTCGGTACATTTCGAGCGGGTCGGGTACCTGGCCGCCGAAAGCCTGCACAAGCTGATCACCAGGAAAAGTATCCCGCAAACGACTCTGGTGCCGCCGCTGGGCGTGATTTCAAGAGGCTCCACGGATTTCATCCGCGGAGGCGACCGTGCCGTACACGACGCGATGCGGCATGTCCGCGATCACTTCACCGAACCAATGGATACAGCGTCAGTCGCTGAAGCGGCGGGCCTGGCCCGTCGCACGCTGGAACAACGTTTCCGCCGCATCACGGGTCACTCGGTCCACGCCGAGCTCGTGGCGTGCCGCCTCGACCGCGCAAGACACCTGCTCTCAGTCACGTCGATGCCAATCAAGGCCGTTGCTATCGAATCGGGCTATCGCAGCCTCGAGCACTTCAGCCGCTTCTTCAAGAAACAGGTGGGAGTGACCCCCTCCGAGTACAGGGAAAGAAGCGGCGAAGTGACACACGGCCGGTAGCAGATTGAAGTGCCCGGGCCCGACGAATTCCGCCGCGTTCGGAAAGAGTAGTCCGCAGATGCGACACAGGCCCTATCGAACACGCTCAGGGCAGGCTGTCCGCTTTTCAGGAATGCACAAGCTTTGGAGCGCGGCGGCTTGCCCCGTCTGTGCAGAGAGCGTATGCGCCTGGTAACGTTTTGTTGCGCCTGTGTGAGCTTGGGCGTCCTGAGAGGATAGCGGGCGAGTGCTCTGCGGTCCCGCGGGAAGATGGATATTGGCCTACTCCATCAGCGGCCGTTTCTGACCATCAGTTCCGCTTCTCTTGTCGGCGTCGTGCCCAGAAGGCCGGCGTACCGTGGACGCGGTAGTAGCTGTATGGCCATCCACGCGGCTTGTCGCCGAAGCCTCTTGTGTAGAAAGCGAACGCCTTCTGGCGATCGACCCAGTTGCCCAGTAGACGAAATGTCAGTTCAGTTGGCTTGACGGTGGTCAGTTCGATGTTGTCAAGCGCGGGCAGGACGTTCTTCGCTTCCGCGCCGACGGCAATCTTCGTCGACCATCGGCCGTTCTTGGCCTTCATTGTCACGGCGGTGTCTGTTCCGTCGCGCCGCAGGCGCAGATCGTTGTCAGCGCCGGTGGAGAACAGCAGGACGACCTCACCGCCCCGTGCGATCTTCCCAACGGTCAATCTACATGCGACCTCGTCACCGGCACGCTGCATCGCCAGACGGGTTTTGGGCGCCTGATCCGCGTCCCCAACCGGCACGAAGACCGATGGTTCCGCGCCCAGCGGCCAGGGCGGCGGCGGGTTCGCCGGTCCGCGTCGACCGTATGTTTCCGGATCGAATTGGAACAGACCACGCTGTTCGCTGGTAAGAAGCAGCTTGCTGCCAACCCAACAGATTGCCTCGCACTGTTCGAGCGGGGTGACGAGGAATTGCTTCTCAACGTAGCGGCCTTTGTCGTCAGGCTTGAAGACATGGTATCCGACATAGGATGATACCGCCAATTCATGAGCGGCATTCATGTCGGCGCCCGTCGCCACGTCGGCGATCGGCAGGCGTTGCACTTCGTTCCATGCATCGCCACGCCGAACGTACAGGCGCGCGTCGCCCCGGTGTTTGCTGATCACCATCAGCTCGCCGTCCGGTGTTACTATCAGCGACTCGCAGTTGAAGTTCCCTTCCGGGTAGGACAGCGGAATTCGTTCCTGAACAGACAGGACGCCCCGTTCCGCCAACGTTTCGGGTTCCCGTACCTTGTAGATCATAAGGTCACGACGATCTCCACGGTTGTTCCCGATGTCTCCGATGTAGAGGAATCCCCTGCCGTCAATCGCGATATCCTCCCAATCCCTCGCCTGTGCATCGTTCACCTGGTAGCGTCCGGCAAGGCTGCCGTCGAGCCGAATGGCAAAGAGCTCCGGCTTACCGCCGGAATCATTATGCGTCCAGAAGATGCCCGGATGCCGGCGGCTTGCGACGATGCCCGAGCTCTCCCGGATGGCGCTCTCCTTGATGCGTCCTATGAGCCCCGCAATCCTGGCGCGTGGGACTTCGTTCTCTGCGCCCGCCGGCAAGCAGAACACGGCACACAGGAACGGGATGCATACGGTATGTCTTAGCGGCTTGATCAGAAAGAGCTGCGATGAAAAACAAGATAATTTGAGCATGATCGGACACGGTCAGCAGTGAAAGTTGCAGGTCACAGGTGCAGGTGCAGCGGAAGGCGGAATCATCTTTGAGAACCGGAGAACAGACATCTTACCTTCACTTTCACCCGGCACTTTCACTGGCGGCCGGTCTTCATTGGTTGTGGCCACCGGCCGCCTTGTATAAGACTTCTACCCCGTCTGTGCGGCGTACGCCGGAGCACCAGAACAGAGCATCGTGCCCGGCAATGCCCGGCGCGCCCCAGAGCCTTCCCATACTTGGAGAGCGACAGGCCTCTGTCGCACCCGTCATTTCCCGCTCGCGTAGGCGATCATGTCGGACAGCGGCGCCGTTGCCAGGCTTATGCAGGTATCGGAACAGCCGTAGTAGATGTAGACTTCTCCATCCTTGACCGGTGTGGCCGTTGGAAACACCACATTCGGCGTAATCAACCCGAACCGTTCATAGTACAGTTCCGGTTCCATGAAGAAGTCGGTCGCCCTTCCGATTACCTTGCTCGGGTCGTCCCGGTCCAACAGCATGGCCCCGACCCGGTAGGTGACGCGCCGCTTCACGCCGGCCACACCGTGGTAGACGACCAGCCAACCGTCGTCGGTCGGAACCGGCGGCGGGCCCGATCCGATCTTGCACGCTTCCCACGGCTGCTCCGGTTGAGCCACCAGGACCGGCTCGTCCCAGGTCAACAGATCGTCCGAGTAAGTCAGCCAGACGCTCGGACGTTCGCAGCCGTAATCCGCGCCTATATACCCTTCCGGCCGTCGCAGCATTGCGTACCGTCCGTTAACCTTCTCAGGAAACATCACGCAATCACGATCGTGCATCTCCGGGGGCGTTATCAAACCCAGCACTTCCCACGTCTTGAGGTCGTCCGACACAGCGATACCGGAACGGTAGTTGTTCAGTTTGCCCTCCGGCACGTCCGGCGCCTCGCAATAATCAGGGATGCCCACGCCGTCGGGCCGGCAGATCGCGGCAAAATCGCGCTGGACGAATGTCATATAGTAACGACCGTCTATCTTGACAACCCGCGGGTCCTCTACAGTCCCCTTCGGCGTGCCGAAATCATGGGGCGACAACACGGGTTCGTCGCTCATCAATTCGAAGTGCCGCCCGTCCTCGCTACGCAGCAGCCCGACATGACAGATCAACGGCGCCAGGCTCTCACAGGCACGCTCCCACATGTAGAATATGCCGTCGTCATCTACGATGACGGCCGGGTTGAAGGTCGTTACACGCCGCCAGTCGTGTGTTCCCGCCGTTACAACAGGATTGCCTTCGTATCGCCGTAGTCGCATCGCGTTCCCTTTCTCCCAACTCTTCTTCACCGACATCGTCGCCGACAAACGGCCCTAAGTCAACCTTACCGTTTCATGCCCCATTTGCGCCTCTCTCTCCTCAGCCTGGCCGCCTGCAGACGTCCTCAGCTGTAAGTGCAACGGCGGAACCAACAGTAAAAGCGGCCGCCGGAAGGACAGGTCCGCGGTTCCCATTCTACGCGGGTTCGCGAAAGACAGGGATCCCGAGGTCCGGCTCGCCTGCGTGTGGGCGCTGGGCGAGATCGGCGATCCGGAATCGGTCTACGCGTTCAGGGTACGGATGGGCGATCACGATGTCAGAGTGCGCAAGGAGGCAGCCAAGGCATAGTTTGCCGGCACTGCATACAGAGCAATATACGCGGCCGGCAGCATAGCCAGCCGTAGCGACGTTCGAGACAACCTCATTACACGTACCCTCCGATCAGATCAGCAAAATTCATCCCCCACCCAACCTAGAGTACGCGCCAGCGCTCCATCTATGCAGGACAAACGACCACCAGAAAACGCATCATCTTTTGGTGTTTTGCACACGAAGGTAGCGGTCAAGAGCTCTTCCGAAGTCTGGGCCGAAAAGACGCGCGGATTGTTGGTTCATTTCTGCACCCCCTGCGTTCGCATACGGGAATTCCATCGCCATCCCGAGAACTACGGTCGGCTGTTCGCAAACCCACCGTTTGAAACCCTTGCCGCCCGCGTAGTTGGCACCAACGTTCCACGCTTCTCCGAACGGAAGGTAGCAGTCGGCGTCAAAGGGCAGAGGTCCCTCGATCACTGACTCCAGTATCTCTGAGAAACGTCGCTCCTGAACAGCAATGCCCTCGTCTGCCGAACCGACAAGGTATATGTCCTCGTTCCTTTCTCCGGAAATGAATGGACAGTGCAGATCGATTCCGACATGTAGACGATCGCCTCCCCATCCAGTCAACCGCTCGCGGATCGCTCTCGTAGATGCGTAGATACTCGCCCCGTGGTAGTCCCTGCCGTGATCGCGTGGCCGACGACCCTTCCCCTGATCGCCGTCTTCAACTCCGTCTTTGTCGATGAACGGTACGATGAAGAACTCGACGTTGCGACGCAGCCATTCGGCTTCGGCATCGTCCAAAATCCACTTGATCAGTCCCTCCAGCAGGTAGTTCACCATCATTTCGCAACAATGATGACGACAGGTGATCGCGACGCGGTGCTTTGGCACATCCTCCTCGGAACCGATGAGAAGCAACTCCACTCCCCTGCCCTTCCGGGTGACGCATAGCGTCTCGTGAGTCAGCGCCGGATGGGAGCCGAGCCCTTCGACGAAGCGCTCCCAGTGTTCCTGCTGGTATGGCATCGCGAAACTGAAGCGGACATCCAATGCGTCGAATGCGAACTGATAATGGAACGAATTGCCGTCACACGTATCGCTGCCCAGCCACTGCCAGGTCCGGCCGTGGTCAAGGGACATTGCCGGACCCCGAATGCCGAGCGCCGGGCTTTGCGTGAACACAAACCGCATGTTGCGGCCTTCGGCGCCCGTGACGCGGAAACACCAGTAGAACCAATCCCTGTCGGCATCCCGGAGATCCTGGTGCAGCCGCACCTCGTCCCCGTCAATACTCTCAACCACGATGTTCCCGCCGGGAAAAGCGCAATCGATATCAACTGCCATGACGGCCGGCCTCTTTCATAGCGTCATACATCAAAGGTTGCCGCTCATGCTCTCGGCTTCTCGAGTTCAGCCACGCAGTCCTCAACGGCGGCGCGTGACTCGGCCTTCAGTATCACGTAGAGCTTCGGATTGCGGAGTTCCCGCCACATGCTGATAGCCTCATCCGAGTTGCCGTGTCGGAGCTGACCTTTGCCGAGCTCGTCGATCCGAGCGTACAGGCTGCTCCAATCACGCGTGGACGGCTCGCCGGCGCCCGGTACCCACTGGATCAGATCGAGCTCGTCCAGCGCGCACAGCGCCTCGACGTGTCGGATAGCGTCCGGCCCGTCCAAATGGTATTCACCGCCATCCAGTCGCTGCAGCTCTTTCCGCAGGTACGGCACGACGAACTCACCGAACATGCCCGGTCCGATCATGCAGGAGAAGTCGCACTGGGTGACATTGATGCGGCCACGGCAATACATGCCGTGCCGGTTGATACTGCCGAAGCGGTCATAGTCCAGCAATTCGGAAAGCGCGTCGAGGATCTCGCCGTGTGCTTGATCGATCTGCGTCAGAGCCCGGTGCACGGCGTCCGGTTCCTCGACCATGGCAAGCAGCAGTTTCTCGGCGCCATAGACCGCGGCCAGCGCGTCCACGTTCGCAACAAGGCTGCACGAGGCGATCATCAGCTTGCCGTCACACCGGGCGCGCAGTGCCTGAGCAAGCTCAACGGTATGCTTCCACCAACGCCCGTCGCGATCGAAATGGATATCCGCACTGTCCAGGTCATCCACAAAAGGAACCGCCCACCCGCCCTGTCCCGATTCGCGAAACGTGAGATCCGCGCCGAGCAGAGAGGCGAAATGGTCCGCCGCAAACTCCAGGTAATAGAACGGGATCGCTTCACACAGAAAGTCGTGCGTCTCGGCCCAGCCCAGCAATTGGCCGATCGCCGGACCCGGATCCTTCCCGGGCATGATCGAAAACCAGCCCGGGTTCTCTACAGGAACAACGCCGGCTTTGGGCACAACGGCCGAGATAGCGGGTCGACTATTCGTCCCGTCCCAGAACCTCTGCCACTGCTCGGCGGCACTGTTGAAATCCGGCTTGAACTCCAAAGTCACACTTCCTCCACGTTACGATATACGAACCCGTCCATGCTACGCCGGACCAGGTACTTCCGAAAAGCAAATAACGTTTCGTAGAGACACCGGCCTTGCCGGACGATGAAGGCAGGAAAGTGCAGCCAGTTGTTTGCTTGCCTCGTCGTACTTGGAAATGATCGGGGTATAGTAACCCGGCCTGCCAAATCCTACCTCGTATCCTTTCTTTCCTTACTGTACCGGTAGTAGATGCATCTGGGGTCGGCCCTCGAGAGCCCCGCTACAATCCCGCGTCGGCCCGGTGGATCAGGACATCCTGCAGGTCGGGGGCGAGGGTCACGAACCTGGCGCTCAGCCCGCTTATGCGCACGAGCAGGTCGCGGTGGGTATCGGGATCCGCCTTGGCCTCGCGCAATGTCTCGGCATCCTCGACGTTGAAGTGCAGGTGGAACCCACCTCCCTCAAAGTAGGTTTTGACCAACGCCCTTGCCCGGTCGGCTCCCGCATCGGCCGCCAGATCGGATGCAGGTAACCGAAGTCCCAGCGGATTCCCGCAACCGCACAGGTCGTGCCTGATATGGCTCGCCGAGTTGAGGATAGCGGTTGGCGACGTTTCCGTACGCGGCGATGGCCCGACCCCGAAGGCAAGATCCTGTGACCGGCGACGGCCGTCCGGCCCCGGGTACCTGTGGTTGTGGACTTCGCCCTGCCACTTGAACAGCGCCGGGTACGGACGCACGCCGTGTTCCATCCGGCTGTCCAACACCATCGTAGCAACGGCCTCCGACAGCCAGGCAGCAAGCTCGTTGGTCCGCGGGTCATCCGTGCCGTAGCGCCCATCCACAGATTCCAGCCGCTGCCGAAATGCCTCGTCCGGGAAATCATCGGCCATCGCACGGGATAGCTCGGCCCATGTCAGCTCACCTTTACCGAAAACCTGTTCTTCAACAACGTGTATGCTGTCTACGGTATCGCCCAAACCGTGGATGTTGATGCCGTACAGACTGAACCGCGCACCGGCCGCAGACATGTCGCACGCACTGTCAATACACCCGTCGAGCAGCGCACTTCCAAACGGCGACGGGGCGCGTGCCTTCCTGCGGTCCCATAGCATCTGAGCCTTGGACAATACCTCGTCGTAAGATCGCCTCACCGCTCCCAGAAAGCCTTCCCGCAAAACTTCGCCGGTCTCCGGCGAAGCGTCGCTGACATACTCCGCCAGGATATCGGTTAGAAACATGTGCATGGCGACAGTGTTTGCGTGCGTATCGCCCTGCGGGCTCGGCTCGTAACAGCCTACGATCCCGAAATCGCACGCCCGTTCGTGCGGGATGCCCGCCGCTTCCAGGCCCTTGATCGCAGGTTCATCGTTGATAAAGGCCGGCTGTCCCAGCCCCCTGGCCGTGAGCCGGCATGCCGCATCCAACAATGCCGGGTCGGCATTTGGATGCACGCGGACCGACAACGACGGCTGTTTCAGTCGAAGCTCGCCGACAACCTCCGGGAACAGGATGGAGAGCGGGTTCGTCATATCGACGCCGTCCTCGTCCTGCCCGCCCACGGTCAGGTTCTGACTCTCGCCGCACTCGCAGCAACGCAGGCAGAAAGCCGCGATGAGATCGCGCAGCTCATCGCTGTCCAACCTGCCGGCCGCCAGGTCGGCCCGGGCAAACGGCCACAGAATCCGGTCCAGGCGCCCGAACGAGATTGCCGTCGCCGGGTTCTCGGCGTGCAGGAAGGTCTGTACCAGCCATACGAGCTGCAGCGCCTGCGCCAGCGTTTCCGGCGCATCCCTTTCAATCGCACGAAGATCCTCAGTCCGACGCAGACAGTCCGACTGCCATTCGACCGGCGCATCCTGCACCAGCTTCGCGGCCCAGTCGGCGTGACGTCTGATGTACTCCTGGAACGCGCGCAACGCACGGGCCATTGACGTCAGCGCCGTACCTGACGATTCCGGATGACGCTTGATGCGGTCGAGTCTCGCGCCTATACCCTCACGAACCAGTCCGCCGTAGTCGTGAATGAGATGTCCGATGTCGTGCGCCCAGCCCAGTTCGGCCATCTCGGCGCGCGCCTCAGGTGTGCCGGGCGGCCGCTGCCAGAAACGTTGACTGCCGTGGATCAGGTCGTCCGGCCGCGCCGTCATCACGGCGCGTTCGGCAAACTCTTCCAGTACCCGCACACGTCGAAGAGCCGTCGGCTCGCCTGTCGTCTCCCTGTACGCAGTCAGCACACAACCCACCCACACCTCGCCCTGCTGCGGGTCCGGCTCTCCCCGGTGCTCCAGGTACCGGCCCAGCATCCCGCTCAAGCGGTGCTTTTCGATAGCAATCTCAGACTTCTGCATGGCTTACCCGTGGGACTCGACCACCCTCACAATCTCGGCTGCCTCATCCGGACCGGAGCAACGGACAAACATGTATACGCCATCTTTGCCGACAGCGTCGAGCAACGGCTCGATTTCATCCCTGCGGACGTGAATTGCCTGTACCGATTTCCCGGCGGCGAGGATCCGCTCGTACATCGCGTACCAGCGCGGGTCGCCCCCACTCTCGATCCCCGACTGCGGCGTCCATTCGATCGCGTCCAGCGCTTCGATCTCCAATAGCGCATCGAGCTGACACATCGCCTGCGTGCCGTCGAGATGGAACATCGAGTAATCGAGCCATTCGCACTGCTCCGTCAGCGCCGGAACGACAAACCGCCGGAACATGTCGGGCGAGAACATCGCCGCGGCATCGCACTGAACCTTCGCGGTCTTCCCGGGCCCCCACAACCTGAACGCGTCGAACGCCGCGCTGCCGTCCTCCAACTTGATAATGTCGTAGATCCTGTCATACGCCTCGAACCAGACCTGATTGATTTCGGCAACCTTCTGTTCCACCCATTCCGGCCGTTCGACCATATCCATCATCAGCGTCTGCGGCTCGCGCAACGCGGCAAGTATGTCGACATTCTCGACCAGGTCCGGACAACCTACGAGGTATTTCCCCTCCGCCAGCTTTCTGCATTCGCGGAGAATGGCTTCGGTTACCTGCCACCAGTGGTTCGATTCATCGAACTCAAATGGGGGCAGACTCTCGGGATCTGTGCACTCGTGAATGCACGGCTCGAACCACACCGTTTCTTTCGAGAAACCGGGTTCGGACCCGATAAACAGCGCCAGCGACCCCGGTCCGATGTCCGTGTGCGCTATCGGCAGAATGTCGGCCGGGTAGATCCGATGCGCCAGATCCCAATGAATCCGCCGCGCACGCAGCTCGGCGTTGACAAAGGAATCGCGTACCGATGCCGGTTCGGGCGGCTTCGGCATATCCTCGTGACAGACGCCGTCGGGCCACAACGTGCCCATCATGCCGACGACTAACCCCTCACGATTCCACCAGTCGGTGAAATGCCGTTTCGTCTCTTCCCAGTTGGTTTTCCACATGCTGTTTCCTCGGCTCGGCCCAGCCTCGCCCTCTCATCTGCCAACATGGAGGGACGACCTCCGTGTCGCCCGTCCCAGCGGCCGGGACAGAGCCCGGCCCTCCAGACCCCAAGCAAGCCGCCTGTCTCGTCGAAGCCTCGGGCGAAGGAGGATCCTCGCAGGCCGCGTCAACCGATCCCACGTCCCAGAACCTCAGGCAGGAATGCCTGAGGTACTTCATTTCCCATAATCATTTTGCCCTCAATTACTCTGCCAAATTCTGGTCCGGTCCCGGCTATACCGCACTATGCACTGTGCCAGCGGTATATCTTATCGCCGATTTCGCGGACCGCATCAATCATTTCCGGATGCGGCCGGTCCACCACATCGATCCAGCCGATTGCCATATTCTCGCCGTTCGACGGACGGCCCGTCCCGGCCTGGTCGACGTACTGGAACCAGTGACTCCCCACACAGTACGGCAATGACGCCGCCGTGCGAACGTATTCCGGGAACCAGCGGCGCCGCTCTTCGGCCGTGAGACACGGCCATACGGGCGGCGGAAGGTACGGTCCCCACTGCGCGTACTGGTGTTCTCCGATCTGGATCGGCCGTCCACACAGCCGGTGCCACTCGTCAAACGCGTCCCGCTCGGGAACAATCGAGTACGCGTTCACGGTCACAACATCACAGACCGATGCAGCACGAACCACCGCCTCCGCAGGCCTGTTGCGAACGAACCGGCAGCCCAGGTAGAGATGGTCCGGATCTGCCTCCTTCAGTATCCGCCTGACTTCGCCGAAGTAGCGCTTTGCGTACACCGCCAGCATCTTCCCGCGCAACCGTTCGGCCGCCTCGCTCTCGCCCAACGCCTCCTGCTCAAGTCCTGCAACTGCATCCCAATCGTCGCATCTGCAACCCGTCGCCGCACAGAACCCGGCGACATCGGGAAACTCCTTCCGCACGATATCCAGCCAGACTCGCCGGATCGCCGCGTCGGGCGGCGCTTCCAGGAAACGCGGTCGGTGCCAACCCATCTCGTTGTCCACGAACCAGCCGACGAACCAAGGTTTACCCAGCAGCGGCGCTGTCTCGGACCGAACATGTTCCTCGAACGCCGCGGCCCATCTCACGTCGAAGACATCGGCCAATCCCCCGGCCTGGACAGGGCCGAGCCGCGAGGTGAGATCGGCTGTAGCCGGGATCAGTCCGGAATGGATGACACTGCGGTCGCTCCAGTTACCGATACAGGTTGCGCCCCATGCAATCAGCCGACGACACGTATGCTCGACCCAGGCTTGCTCCGACCCGTACTTCCGCATCGCGTTGGTACCGTGAAAACAGACGGTATCATCTTCACGCCAGCGACCCGGATGTTCGCGCGGCGGCAGCTCCTCGAAAAGCTCCTCGCGCCCGGGCACCGACGTGTTGTCACGGAGCCGCACGCATGTCGGCCCGAACGACCAGTAAGCCGCACCGTCCGGATCCACGTACCACCAGCGTCCGTCGCCGTCCTGCTCGACCCTGAAAAAGCCGCTGCCCTCGAAACGCGGGCCTTCGGTCCAGCCATGGTGCCGGGTACGATCGGGCCTGCCGGAGACCTGCTCGAGTTCCCGCCGCTCGGCAGCAAGATCGTCCGCCAGTTCAGATTCATCCCGCATCTTCGCAGGCCAGTTGCCGTGCATACGTTGTCCCAACCAGTCCAGCACCGGACCCACCGGTTCGTCACCCGGCAACAGTTCAATCCGGCGCAGAACAACCGCGGCCTGTTGGCCGGCTGTGGGCCGTGCGCCGAGCCGGACTGCAACCGGATTCCAGGACGGCTCCTTGCCCTGGATCAGCGGGATCTCGCGCGTGTCAACCGTGAGCACATGCTCGCCCGGTTCACACACGCGCCTGTCCAGCAAGCGGCTCCGCGCGCCGACCAGCGCCCATTCCAAATCCAACGGGCTCTCGGCAACCGTCAGTTCGATAACCAGGCTCCGGCAGTCCCGCCACTCCGCCGGAAGTCCGGCCGCCGACACCGTAGCCTCGACGAAGCATCGGCAAGGTGAGTCGTAGAGAGTATCCACACCATCGCCGCTTTCGGTAAGCGGCGTAACGAAGCGCAGCTCAATGCCGTCGTCCGTACCTCGAACAGTCACGCCCGCACGACTGATCGCCGGGCGCTTGACCCTGCGCCCACCGCCTGCGACGTGGGCTTCCTGACGTTCTTCTTCCGGGCTGAGCTCGGCCAGCCAAATGCGTGGATCTACTGCTATTGTCATGTGTTGCCGTCGTACTATTGATTACCCGATTTGGCGCCACAGGGCAAGTTGGACGGCTCGCCCTGACACGAACATGGAGGGACGACCTCCGTGTCGTCCGTCCCAGCGGCCGGGACAGAGCCCGGCCCTCCAGACCCAGACAGGGATCCCCGTCGACCGCATCAGGGACTCTTTGGCCCTATCTCCTTCACACCGCGCCATTCGTGGAGATGTTCGGTGATATGCACCAGCGCGTCAACAAACGGCTGCCGGGGTTGGTCCTGGATACCGGTCAATGCCTCATGGGGGAACCAGTGAAACCCCAGCGACCACGGCTGCTTCGACCACTTTTCGCCGCTCTGCCTGACCAGTTGCCCTATGGTCTCGTCGTTGAATACCGGGAAACACGGCCGCACGCTGCTGTGGCTTTGGCCGGGCAAGCCAAGCTCGCCAAGCTGGATCGGCCGTCCGGCCGCCCTGTACCACCGCTCGAACTCTTCCTCGTGCGGCCAGAGACTGTAGCAGTTCACGCTCATCACGTCACAATACCGGCCCGCGGCTGACACGATACGCTTGTGCGGCATGCAGCGCACGAACCGGCAACCGAGGTAGAGATGGTTCGGGTCATGCTTCTTAATGCATGACGATACGACCGAGAAGTAGCGGTCCGCAAAGTGTTCGGCAAAATCGACCATCGGCAGCAGGTCGCCCTCGCCCTGCGGCAACTGGTCCGCGGTCATCCCGCGAACCTGGGACCATTCCGTGAATTCGGTACCGAAATCACGGTTAAAGCCAGCCAGTTCCCCGTACCGTTTCTGCATGAAGTGTTCGCGCCATTCGGGGGCGAACACGTCGGGGAAACCTTTGCACACACGCGGCGCGGTGTCCAATCGAGCCAACATGGCAGTGCAGTAGGGAAACGGCCGCTGTTTCTGGAACAGACCGGTTGCCGACCAGCAGGCTGCCTTCATCCGACCAGGTTTCGCCCCACTGCACCTGCAGTTTCACCGACAACGCGGTGTAGAGCGGCAACGGATCGCGCGACATGTTCGCGAGCGACAGCTCGTGCAACGGAGCACTGATGGCGCCGTCCTGCCATATCTCGCAGTCCTCGGTATGGGTGTAACGTTTGCGCAGGCGCCTGGCCAATCCTGCTTCGTCGCAAATTGTGCGTTCGTATTCGGCCTCGTTGGCGGGATTGAATATGCGCTTCAGATCGGCACTGACTGTCGTTGTGTGCTGTGCAACCGTAGTGTGTGTCATGCCTTCCCTTCCGATATCCCCCTCACACTAGGAAGCCCGGAAGCTCAGGCCAAGACAAAGCAATAGCCAAATAGTGCACTTCCCTTTGATCAAATGCGCAGAACCACGATAGGCCCCGCGCCGCCTGCACCATCCGCCTCCAGTAGCGCGGCGTTCTCCGAACGCCGTCGCACGTGGCCCTGCCGGTACGAAACCAACGCTTGACTTCCCATCCATTGTAATACATTATTGCCATATGAGTCACACAATCACAATACGTGTACCCGACGATCTTGACGAGTGGCTGAGGGAAACGGCGCATCGTACGGGCGTGCCCAAGGGCCGGCTCGTCAGAGAGCAGCTCGAACTCGCTCGCCAACGCGATAACAGCGGTCAGCGCTTCATGCGTCTTGCCGGTCGTGTCAGACGTGCAAGCGATCTTTCCACGCGCAAGGGGTTCTCCAAACGGTGAAAGGCATTGCGGACACCGGGTTCCTTGTGGCGTTCGCAAACGCGCGTGACCGGCATCACGACTGGGCTTCAAGTGTGGCCTCCCAGGTCACCTCTCCCCTTCTGACCTGCGAAGCCGTGCTTGCGGAAACGGCTTTCCATCTCGCCGACGCCGAACTGGTACTCGAAATGATCGAGACCGATCTTCTTGTGCTTTCCTTCGATGCTGCGGAGCATCTGCCTCACCTCACCAACCTTGCTCGCCGTTTCAGTGACCGCTGTCCGGATTTCGCGGATTTATGTCTTATCCGCATGAGCGAACTTCATCCGGCACACCGCGTCATCACGACCGACGAGGCCGACTTCCGCATCTACAGGCGCAACAAGCGTGAAACCATTCCCTTGATCTGCCCATCGGCGTGATTAAATCGATCCGTCGACAGCGCCCGCCCAGAACCGGCGACCCATGTCACCGGTATCGCCGAACTCAGATTCCCAGCGGCGCAGCTGTTTGCGGAGCCGTGCAAGGGTATCGGCATGTCGCTCGTCACCCGCCAGGTTAGTCGCTTCGCGCGGATCGCTGTCGAGATCGAAGAGCTGGCTCGTGCGCTTACCGTTCACCATGTACTCAATGAGCTTGTGCGAACCGACACGAACGCCGCGTTGGACATCTTTGTAGCCAAAGAACAGTTCGTCCCTGATACCCGCGGACGGGTCACGGATAGCCGGTACAAGTGTTCGCCCCTCAACGCTGTCCGGTATCGGGATTCCGGCCAAATCGCACAACGTGGGAAAGATATCAAGCAGGTAGCACCAGGCGTCCGTCCTGCCTTCCGCCGACACGCCCGGCCCCGCGAAGATAAGCGGCACACGCACGCTGTGGTCGTACAGGTTCTGTTTCCCCATCAGTCCGTGCTGTCCCACCGCCAACCCGTTATCGCCCGAAAACACGATCACTGTGTTATCCGCCTGGCCGCTCTGCTCCAGGGCATCGAGAACGCTGCCTACATGCTCATCAATGAACGAGATCAGGGCATAGTAGTCGGCGGTATAAGGTTCGTGGAACGGCGCTACCGCCGGGTCGTTGTAGCCGCCGTCCGGGTCGTATGCACCGCTCGGATCGAAGTCATGCACCGGAACGTGCCAGTGCCCGTTGCACGCCTCGTACCAACCCTGCTTCTTCTTGAACCCGAAGATCTTGGCGCCGGTCGAGAAACAGCGTGAGTGCGATTCCCGGTCCTGGTGCCATTTCCCAACGTGAGCAGTCGCGTAGCCGTGCCGACGAAACCATTCCGGCAGAGCAACGTGTTCGGGCGGGATGCGCTGCCCCTGTCGTTCTATCGAAAACAGGGACCGGCCGGTCAGCATCATGGCACGGCTCGGCATGCAGACAGCTGCGGACGTGCCGCCCATGATGTGAGCATGCGTAAAGGCAGTGCCGCGCCGGACCGGGATCCTGCTCGGGCATGATGGAGAACCAACCCGGGTTCTCTACCGAAACAACGCCCGGTCTCGGAACCACCGCCGATATTGCCGGGCGGCTGTTTGTCCCATCCCAGAAGCCCTGCCACCAGTCCGCGGCAACGTCAAAATCCGGCTTAAATTCCAGTGCCAGTTTCTTGATAGCCGCCTCGAGATCCTTCTTGTTGCAATGACACGGCCAGAGGTCCTTAACCGACACTTTGCCCGACTTCCTGATGTCAGGATTGAACATCACCCACTCGCCTGCCTCTGAAAACTGGCCTTCCAGCGTCCACTGCCCCGGGATCGTCTTGCCTTTCTTCGCCTTTCCCTTCTTGGCCTTTTTCTCGTTCTTCGCCTTGTCCTTCTTCCTCTTCGCGGCCTGCGAGTCAACGGGCAGAATCACAATCACGCACAGCAGAATAATAAGAACCGTCAGCAGTTGAGACGTTGATGAATAGATCAGGCTAGAGAATCTTGACCACGGGGGCCGCTAAACAGTTACGCAAAGCTACAGATTGGGATTGCGCAGCAGCCAGAGTTTGAGAAACGGACTCGCGAAGATGAACCGCTTGCCGACAGGAAAGACAATCCTTCTCTTCTCAAGTTGTTTGACCGCCCGGGTTATGCTGCCGGTGTTCAGTATCCCGGTCCCAACCATGAATGTCTTCGAGTAGATGCCGTGATCATCAAAGGTGGCCAGCCCTCGAAGGCATCGCTTCTGCACCGGCGTAATATCTTCCATAACCTGTTCGAAGTATCTGAGCTCTCTGGCAAAAATGACTTCCAGGGCACGATCCACATCGGCGTCGTCAAGCTTTCGGCCTGCGTCGGTCACATCCCACAGGCAGTTACAGAGTTCTTGAGCATCTCCAGGGTTATCCGATACCAGATCGAGAACTTTCTCTATCACGCCGGCAGGCACTGACCGCCTCCCTGAACGGAATCTCGATTTCAGGAAAGGAACGAAGTCGGTACGGGGTATACTGCCTACCGGAACCGCAATTGCAGACTTATAGAACGGGCTGTCGGGGTTCCGAAAGATGGCGTCCATGTCGCTTCGAGAACTTCCTGAGTAGATATATGCGCAATCATGGTGGCGCTGAATGCAGCTGCGCATGCTCGCCAGTATCCCGTCTGCGTCAGGAAGTTTAGTGACATCCTGAAATTCATCGAGGAACATCACCAGGTGTCGTACCGAGAAGTTCTTCCGGCCAAGTTCCAGTAGATCAGTAATCGATCTCTCCTTCAGGTCTGAGGGGTCTTCCGCCTTGACGGATAGCGTCGGCTCACCTGTTGCCGGATTCACGCTGACGGTGGGCTTCAGATACGCCAAAGCCTTCACCAGCTTCTCGAACACGCCGGCTTGTGCGGAGGCAGAGGAAAGCCCGTCAATGATCCTGCTACGCACATCCACTACGCTCTTCACAAGCTGGAAATCAAAGTGCAGGATAACGCTCCTCCGCAGAGCGCCGCAAACTTCGAAGACGAGAGAGGTCTTTCCTGTGCGCCGGTCACCCTCGATGTGCACATTCTGCTTGGATTCAATGTGCCCTTTCAGCGTACGCTCAAGTTCTGGGCGGCGACAGAAATCCTCATCACATACCGTCGAACCATAACGAAACGGATTCATCCTCAGCTCCTCCCGATTGAGCATATTAGCATAGTGCAATAATGCATAGTGCAGAATAGGATAGCACCAGATGCCGGTATGTCAAGATTGCTGTGCACCTCTGGAAAAAAGCGGGGACAAACCCGGAGAAGGAGAAATTCGCAGTCCTACAACAGGAGATACGGTCGTACAGGCACCCTCTGGGAACAGCGTTACAGGAGCGTGGTCGCTGAATTCTCGGCCAGGTTTCTCGCACGCAGAAGTGCAGAAGGTGCTGGACACTGGGGGGTAGCCTTCCGATGTATGTTCTGTTGCGCTGCCGGATCCGCTATTTCACTTCTGTAGTCTCTTACGGCCCGACCATTCACCCCACGTGCGTGGCCTGCTGAAATCCCGAGGATAAGCCCCTTCTCGCGACCACATCAGCACGCCACGTAGGCCGGACCGCCCTGCACTTCCGTGGGAAAGCGCCGTTGTTGCCGACAACAATCGAACTGCCCGACGTGCCCCCGATCCCCTTGCTACTCCACAGGACCTTGCCGGTGATGGCGTCCGGTCCTGTCTTCTCGAGTTTGATGGCGGTCGTCTTGTCCTCTGTTGCGCCGCCGCCGGCCTGGTAGTCCGCGAACACGCTGCGCCCGTCGCTGCAGGGCGTGGCATAGGCGACGCCCATTGAGTTCGAGTAGCGACCACGGGCTACGCCCACCTCGGCAAACGCGTCGAGAGCCTTCGTGATGTCCCATTTCCCCTTCTTGCCCTTCTTCATGATCCCGAGCTTCTGAAGCGCCGGGCAGCGCAACCGACCAGCAGATGTTCTTCCCGGGGCCCCAGCTCGTCACCGACTCCGCACCCGGAAACCGCCGGCTTCCGTCCCCGTGAAACCCGACAGGCCGCTCCGGGCTCGGATAGAAGTCTCTGTGCCCCAGTGGCAGGTCGTTCGCGAAGGCGGCTATCGCCACAGGAAGCAGACAGCACAGAAGAAGTACTCGTTTCACTTCTCAGCCCTCCAATCGTATGGTTGATATCACTCCCCGAAGCAGTACAGGTAATCCTTGGATCGGATCAGGATGCAATCACGCGCAAAGGTGAACACTCCGGAATAGGAGAACAGTTCACTGCGGGCGCCCAGACCGGCCACGGCGATATGGCGTTTGTCCAACCGCGGCTCGCGAGGCTCATACAGCGTGTTGGCGGACAGCTTCTTCCCGCTCTGTATGTCGAACACGTTCACGTTCGGCTTCGGGCCGGTGTCGCCTGCGCCCTGGCCGCCAGTCAACATGAACAGTCGGCCATCGGCCACAGCCACCATCCAACGGGTGCTCTCACGGTCTGGCTTCTCGAAGTCGACGACCGCTCTCCCGCTGTCGATGTCAATGGCATTGGCGCCCGTGTAGAGTCTGCCGTTGTGAACGGCCATCGTCTGGTAGGTGTATTCCACCTCCGCCGTCCAGACCAGTTCGCCTTTCAGGGTGTCGCCATCCGCAATCAGCCTCACGGCAGCCACTGTATCCATGCCCCCCTTCTTTCTTCCGACCAAGTAGAAGAAAAGGTCGCCGTCGAGTTCTTAGCAGGCAGGGGTCCCCTGCTCGGTGACCACGTAGACGCGCTTGCCATCGCTGCACGGCGTTGAAAAGGCCTCTCCTTCCTTGGCCCAGGCGGTTCCACAGTAGGTCTCCAGTCGCAGGCCGTACTTCTCTGCCTGGTTCTTGCTGGCCCATTTCCCACCAAACTCGGGGTCAGGGAGGACGTAGTCGTGGCCCTGCTTGTTGAGCTGGATCTGGTTGCCCTTCACTTTGAGCTTGAGAGCCTTGGCCTGCTCCAGCGCCTTGCTCCTCTCCTGCTCGTCCTGGCTGTGCTTCAGAGCGAACTGAAGGCGCTTGGCCCGACGCCGGGCCCCGAAGTAGTTGTGCCAGGTATCGGCCACCTTCTTGCGCTCCCGTTCATTGTCGATGATGTGCGGCAGGTGGTTGATCTCCCGTTTCCACAGCATTTTTCCGGTCGCCAGGTCCAGGCAGAGCAGCTCGGGCCAGTCCGATTTCCAGCCCGGCTCGGACATGACAAACACCCGATCGCCAACCGTGATCGGACTGCCCAACCCCCAGTTAGGCATCTCGGTCTTCCAGCGCAGGTTCTTCGTCTTGTCCCCCTCCGCCGCAAACGAGGCCGGCGGCCTACAGCCGGCATAGTATCCGTTGCGGTCGCCGCGATAGCCAACCACGCCGGCATCGACGACGTCCATACCGATGAGCACGATCAATGTCAGAATCAACTTTTGCATACTCTCTCCCTACAAATGTTGCCGTTCTGTCAAATATAACAGTACGTATTCCCCTTTAACGTTCGTTTTTAAAACGGGTTATCAGTCTTCTGTCTTTCTCCCCCGTTTTCTCTCCCTGTCTTCCCAAAATAATGAGCCTATTGAAGC
>Ga0272442_10002503_pt1 | contig 26613 bp, 16 predicted proteins | sample SSMForm2O_FD_200262 | JGI IMG/M metagenome (GOLD analysis project Ga0272442, IMG submission 200262) | Marine sediment archaeal communities from Little Sippewissett salt marsh, Falmouth, MA, United States - SSM-Form-2O | ecosystem: Environmental > Aquatic > Marine > Wetlands > Sediment ... | reverse complement strand
GTCTCGTCATATGTTTCAGTGGAAAGGAGAAAGTTATTAAAAGGCTCAGTTTCTGGTTGTTGATTGCGACGTTGTCATTATCGGTGCAGGCGGGCATTCCGACCCCCAAAGGCGTGTGGGAATTCAACGCGCCGGACCCCGTGAGTGCCACGATCGGCGCCCCCCTGGAACTCGTCGGCACCGCTCAGAGTATCTCAGGTGTCACCGCCGAAGATGACGCCATGACAATCGGCGAGGGCATCGCCTGGTCCTTTCGCCATGCTTTTGGCTCAAAGCGAAAAATCTCAGGGGTCTGGGGACAGAGTCCCCAGAGGCTACAAGCAGAATGAAGCAACCGGAAGACTCAATATGATCCAAAATGCTTATGTTGCACTTCGCATGTTAATGCGCCGGTCCTGGCGCGTCTCGTCGATATAGAATTCCAGATAATCGCTGTCTTCCTCGTACGAGACCTTCCAGTAGAACTTCAGCGTCTGCGAGCTGTCGATATCCACAATCGTCTGCAAACGAGTACCCAGGGCCGAAAAAACGTTTGTCGGAAAATTTGCCCCCCACAAATAAGAAAAGTAATTTTCATTGACGCATGATTTCAAAAACGATATAATGATCTTCGGTTTCAGCGATGAGAATTTTAGGGGATATTATGGGCGACAAAAGGGGATTCACACTCATAGAGCTTTTGGTTGTTATCGCGATCATCGCCTTGCTGCTGGCGATCCTTATGCCGGCGTTGCAGCGCGTCAAAAAACAAGCCAATGCGGTGGCGTGCACGGCCAATCTGCATGAATGGGCCCTCATATTCGCCATGTACGCCGACGACAATGAGGGGCGATTCATGGACGGCTACGGCGGCGGGATTAACGGCACGTGGATCGGCGCCTTGCGGCCTTACTATCGGGAGCCCAAGATCCGCGTCTGTCCCACGGCGACCAAACCCATGTCGGAGGGCGCTCGCGGCACGTTTGCGGCCTGGGGCGTCTTCGGAACCGGGCTGGCAGACGACCATCCGACGTGGACCGGGCCGAAAATCGAGGGAGACTACGGCAGCTTTGGCCTGAATGAGCTGTTGTACGACACGCCGCCGGGGGACGCCCGATCGGAACACCGTTGGCGAACCGTCAACGTCAAAGGCGCCGCCGAGATCCCCTTGTTATTCGATTGTCTCTGGTACGATGTGTATCCAACCGCCACAGACCTTCCTCCGGACTATCCGGGTGACGTGGTCAAGACCGGCGGCGGCGGTGAGATGAAGCGGGCTTGCGTCAATCGTCACAACGGGTATATCAATTGCCTTTTTTTGGATTGGACTGTCCGAAAGGCCGGGCTCAAAGAGCTGTGGACGCTCAACTGGCATCGCGGCTATAACCGTCAAAATGCCTGGACCACCGCGGGCGGCATCCGGCCGGAAGACTGGCCCCAATGGATGAGAACCTTTAAGGACTACTGATCCCCCCTGCCAGCCGGCAGTCCGGTGATAATTTCCCGTATCCATTCATCCTTAAGATGGGGATGGTGGGGCAAACCCCACCCTACTCTGTTTTGACTTTGCCCTGGGCGGCGACGGTTTGGATGGCTTTGGCGATTTTGTCAGCATCACCGAGGTAATAATGCTTCAGCGGCTTGAGATCGTCATTAAGCTCGTAGATCAAAGGGACGCCGGTCGGGATATTGAGCTGGGTGATGTCCTCGTCGCTGATCTGATCCAGGTACTTGACCAGGGCCCTGAGGCTGTTGCCGTGTGCGGAGATTAAAATCTTTTTATGCTTCTTCAATTCAGGCGCGATCGCTTCGTACCAGTAAGGCATAAAGCGATCGACGGTATCCTTCAGACATTCGGCCACGGGGATATCCTTCAGATCCAGGTTTTGGTATCGCGGATCGTTGCCGGGATAGCGCGCATCGGTCGTCTCCAGCTCGGGCGGCCGGATATCATAGCTGCGCCGCCAGATATGGACCTGCTCTTCTCCGTACTTCTGCGCCATTTCCGCTTTGTTCAAGCCCTGCAACGCCCCGTAATGCCGCTCGTTTAGCCGCCATGAGTTGACGACGGGAAGCCACATCAAATCCATCTGATCGAGCACGATCCATAGCGTCCGGATCGCCCTTTTCAATACGGATGTAAAGGCCACGTCAAAGGTGTACCCTTGCTGCTCGAGGGTCGTTCCGGCTTCGCGGGCCTCGCGCTCCCCCTGCTCGGTCAAGTCCACGTCGGTCCACCCCGTGAAACGATTTTCCTTGTTCCACATGCTCTGGCCATGCCTAAGAAGAACCATGCGTATCATGTGAATATCTTCTCCTTATTTTTATCTGTACCAAGGCTTCTGAAAAATTGAAGGTTAGGCATACTTTGGAAAGAAAAAAAACAACCTTTGTTTTTTTCTTTCTGAATAACAAGCTATAGCCTAACAAATGACTCAGTGATTATTTTTAGAAAATCAAGAGACGATTTTCTAAAATAATATATGCCTAACCTTCAATTTTTCAGAACTCATCTATCCGTAATCAGTTTGACGGCATGACGATCCCCGGCGCCGATCAAACGAACAAACTTGAGCCGGAGCTTTTTCTCCAGCCGCGTCCATTCCGCCTGGGAGTTCTCTTTTAAGGGGACCTGGCCGCCGGAATAGGTCTGATGGCCGCCGCCCGTTCCTTTTCTGGCCACCAGACGTTTGATCACGTCTTCGGCCTTATTGTTCTCATCGGTCGTACGAAGCGAAATGAGTATCTTACCTTTGAACAGTCCCATGCACATGGTCCACGCCGTTTTATCCTCGCGCAGCAACAAATCCGCCACCTCGCCGATCATATCCGGATTGTCGATCCGGCCTAACGACGTCACGATGGCGGTTCCATAAATTCGAGCGTTTTTCAGGGCGACGGCCAGCATTTGAAAATATTCCTTTGGCACGCTGCCGCGTTGAATCTGGCTGAGCATTCGCTTGTTGGCCAGCGGATAGAGCCACTCAATCGCTTCGATATCCGCCTGGGTCGCCTCTCTGCCGAGATCCTGGGTATCGGAACGAATGCCGTAAAGCAAGGCTGTCGCCAGAGGGATGTCGGGCCGAATCTGTACGTAGCAAAGATACTCGCAGAGGATGGTCGACGTCGCTCCGTAGCCGCTGCGAATGTCGATCAGTTGTGCACTTCGTGTCGTGTCAAGACATGGGTGGTGATCGATCACGATATCCGGCGGGTGCGTTTCAGGAAGGGAATTGTTGCCGGTGCCGGGCTGCGTATCAACCATCGCAATAAGATCGAACTTTTCAAAATCAATATCACTCATCTGGTGAAGATTGAGGCTCAGATAGCTGACCAGGGCCCTGTTCTCGCCGCGCCCGACGGTCCCGCTATGGCCGATGGAGCATTGAACGCCGGCCGTGTTATTAGCCAATCGACGAAGTCCGACTGCCGCGGCGATGGAATCCGGATCGGGATTATCCTGCATCACGACGAGCAAATACTCTTTGCCCTTTAACAGTCGGATAAGTTTCTCGACTCTTGGCCCTGTTTTAGATGCCGGCTTCATCGTTTTTCCCTGCGATTGCCATTGATCCTGTTTCACAAAAAAGAATTTCGTTTTTCTCGTCCGATCATATTATTCTCAAAACCTAAAGTGACGCAAGAGAATATCCTGTTTGACACGGCAGCCCATGTTCGTTATTTTGATGCTCCTTTGCTGGCAAAACGAATGGGTAAGATATCGAGGTGAAAGCTATGGTTCAAAATACAACTCATGAAAACGTTCATCAAAAAATATTCATCACAACACATTGGCGCCCGCTGTGGATCGCTTTGACGTCGCTTTTCATCGCCGGATGCGGCACGACATCCCACCTGGTTGACATATCCTATATGCATGACTATTCCGTCAAAACGCTCGAAGTGCCGAATCCCGCGCTTGACGGTCCTTATACCTATCGCACGTATTTTTATGGAAGCGGCAACGACAAGCGGCGCAAAGAATATGCTGAAGACGTCGATTTCAAAACGGAGCCGGTGGATGGAAATCCGTTCGTGGATAATTCCAATAACATGCCGCGTTACTGGGGATTCGGTTTTGACAAGCTGCCGCTCAATGGCCGGGTCTGGTTTCCCGAAGATTCCGGGCCGTTTCCCCTGGTCCTGATCGTCCACGGCAATCACGCGATGAAGGATTTTTCCGATCCGGGTTATGAATACCTCGGTACGCTGCTGGCCAGCCGGGGATTTATTGCGGTTTCGGTGGATGAGAATTTCCTGAATCAAAAATTCGGGGGAGAAAACGATGCGCGCGCCTTTGTGCTTCTGGAACATTTGAAGGTGTGGGATGAATGGAACCATACGGAGGGGCACCCATTCGAGGGCAAGGTGGACATGGATCGCATCGCACTGATCGGACATTCGCGGGGCGGGGAAGCAGCCGCCCACGCGGCGGCGTTTAACAAGCTCTCACACTATCCCGATAACGCCAATGTCACGCTCGGCTACAACTTCGCCATCCGCTCGGTCATCGCCATCGCCCCGTGCGACGGGCAATACAAACCCGCGGGACATCCGACGGCATTGGAGAATGTGAACTACCTCGTCATCCACGGCGGGCACGATGCCGACGTGAATACGTTCATGGGAATCAAGCAGTTTCATCGGGCGTCGTTCACCGATGAGAATTTTTGGTTCAAGTCTGCGATTTACATCTATCGGGCGAACCACAGCCGTTTCAATACGGCCTGGGGCCGCCTGGAAGCCGGCCCGCCGGAGGGCTGGTTTATTAACGATTCTCCCATGATGGCGATGGAAGAGCAGCGCCAGGTCGCCAAGGTCTTTATTTCCGCCTTTCTCGAAGCCACCCTAAATGGCAAGGACGAATACCTGCCCGTTTTTAAAGATGCCCGGTATGCCAGTCGCTGGCTGCCCGAGGATATCTATGTAAATCGATACCAAGACGCGAATTTCCGAGTCATCGCCGATTTCGAAGAGGATTTCGATGTCACCACGACGACCATCCCTGGGGGCACGCTGCTGGGTGAAAATTTGACGACCTGGAAGGAAACCCATATCCCCTTTCGCACCAAAGGCAAAGCGAGCCAGGATAATTCCGTCGTCGTCCTGGGGTGGGAGAGAAAGCATGAGGACAATGACGATCCCAATTCGACCGGGATCGGATCTTATCATGTGATACTGAATCCGGGAGTTATTCGAGAGTTGGGTGTCGATAGAGACACGAAGCTCGTTGTATCGATCGGATCGGAGAATGTGAACCAGGACAAGCCTCTCGATTTGACCATCGAGCTTGAGGATGGCGACGGAGATCGTGTCGCCCTGCCGCTCAGTGCCGTGGGGCCCATCCACCCCGCCTTGAACGTCAGATACATCAAAGTGAAATGGATCGAGAAGAAATATATCGAAGACTTCTCGGAACGCCTCCTTCAGACCTATGAAATCCCGTTCCGACAGTTCATCGAGAGCAATCCCTCATTCGAGCCGTCCAGGCTTGAAAACATTCGTTTTGTGTTCAATCGCTCTCCGAACGGCACCATCATGCTGGACGATATTGGTATCTCCAAGTAACCGGACTTGTCATTCCTGTGAAAACAGGAATCCAGAACGCGATGAATTGGATTCCGTATCAAGTGCGGAATGACAGATCAGCATTCATCCTTTATTAGGCAAACAGACGGTAAGTGCTCAGTAAAACCTACATTCCCATAGATTCTGCGCCGAATATGGCGTCTAATGGAGACTTATGGATAGAAGTACAGAGCCGCTCTGTGAAAGACGACATTTGACAAATGAGAGACCTTGAGGATCAGAACCTTGTTCGACAAGCATTAGAGGCGGATCCGGAGAGTTTCGGCGAGCTGTGCCGGCGATACTACCACTCGCTGGTGGCCGTGGCGGATTCCATTCTGCTGGATCACCACTTGGCCGAGGACGCCGCCCAGGAAACGCTTGCGGCGGCGTGCCGTCAGCTTCCGAAGCTGAAAAAGCCGGAGCGGTTTGGCCCGTGGGTCGCTGCGATCTGCCGGAACGTCGCCAAGGATATGCTTCGAGAGCTTCAAAGGCAAAGAAAGCCCGTGGAGGCTTGTCGGGACAATCCATGTGATTGTAAACAAGACGACGATGAGAGGGCCATCCTGGCCGAAGCCTTAAAGTGGTTGCCGGAACATCTTCGAGAAGTCGTCTTTTTGCGGTTCTACAACGAGATGAGTTACAGGCAAATGGCCAAGGTCCTCGGCGCCACTGAACAAGTGATTGATGGAAGAATCCGAAGGGCGAAGAAGAAAATGGCGACCTATATGAAGACAAAGGGCTTCAGGAGGTGAAACAATCCATGAAACAAGACAACGACAATCGATGGTTGGATCCTATGCTGGAACGACATATCCAGCGTGAGCCGGAGCCGTTCGATTTCGAGAAATGGGCCCAGACACATCCGGACGAAGCCTGGTTGTTGCGTGGCGGCTTTAAGGATTCAGGCCGGAACGCGAAAACAAAAACTTGTGAGATTTGGAGATTCATCATGGAAAGCAAAGTAACAAGATATTCCGCCGCGGCGGCGATCATCCTGGCTACGACATTTGTCTTATTCGGCCCCTCCTGGGCGCCGGGGAATGGCAGTATTGTTCTGGCGGATGTCCAGCAAAAAGTCGACGAAATCGACACAATGATTATACGCGGCACAAAAACATTTACATATCCGGGCGAGCCCGACCACATTTTCGAATTCGACGGAACAAAGTGTCACTTCGACCTCGTGAAATATCATTCGACTCACTACGGTCTGGTTGAGGAGGGATACGCCGAGGGTCATCTGGTTTATCGTATCACCTTGAATATCCCTGACAAGCAGACTCTTATTCTGTTTCCGAAATATAAGAAGTACTTGAAATTCGCTTCCATGGATGCCCTCGCGGAGGTAATGGAACTCTTTGGAAATCCTAACGGTATACTAAATCTGCTTCTTGCCGGCGACTACAAGAAGCTGGGACGAGACAAGCTCGATGGAGTTGAAGTCGAAGTTTTTGAGTTCCAGGACACAGAACCTTTCGAGGCTTTCAAAGAGCTTCTGCCCAAAACCGTTTTTGATATCCAGACCTTCAAAGGTAAAGTCTGGATTGCAATTAAAGAGCAATTGCCGGTTCGTGTAGAAGGCGACCTGGCCATAGGAAAAAGTTTTATGACTATGTTCCACGATCTGAACCTGCACGAAGTCAATACTTTCGAAAATTTTAATATCGAGATTGATGAAAGCATCTTCGACATCGATCCTCCCGAAGGCTATACAGAAGTCACGCTCAGCGACATTCTTCAAATAATTCCCGTCGAAGCCAAAGCCGGCCTTGCCGGTCTGGGCATTATCCCGGCGGGCTTTGTCTTCTGGAAAAAGCGAAGAAGAAAAAAGATAACGACTGATCCAAACTAACCTTCGCACCTTACCGAAAGAAACCAGGGACAACATGTCCATCCCTGGTTTTTACCCTGGTATTCGAGGAATTAGTATATGGCAACAACACTGGAGCAGACGTGCAAACGTTCATAGCTAAACATGACGTTGGCTATATGCAGAAGGAGATCATGCTTAATCGCAAGTTGACACCCAACCTATCTGGAGTACCGGAGACGATGCTGTTATCGTTATACAATCGTGTCTCGGAAGCCAGTCGCGACGACGGCATACTGCACGATCCAGAAGCCGTACGGATCTACCAAATGCTAAACTACGATTTCGAAAGAATCTTCGGTCCTGCTGAGCCCACCCATGCCGTGAGATCGGCGATGTTGGACGCCGAACTGCGTGAGTTTCTCAACCATCATCCGAACGGCGTTATCGTTAACCTCGCAGAGGGTCTCGAAACGCAGCGTTACCGCGTAGCCGGTGATGAAGCGCTGTGGCTAAGCGTTGATTTGCCGGAGGCCATTGCCATTCGAGAGCACTTTATCACCCCCGATGACAAACACCGACATGTGGCGTTATCGGCCCTCAACCGCGCATGGTTCGACGAGGTACCAGAAGAACGGCCTATCTACATTACTGCCCAGGGATTGTTGATGTATCTGCACGAGGGAGACGTGCGGTCGCTGCTCCAGGATTTGGCGGAGCGGTTTCCGGGCGCGTGGTTTACTTTTGACACGATCCCGAGGTGGTTGTCGCGGAAGACGGTCAAACGCGGCTGGAAGAAGACACCACATTACACGACACCGAAAATGCCCTGGGGTATCGACCGTCACCAGATTGTTCCAATCCTGCGTGCCTGGGTGCCGACACTCGACGAAGTAACAGAGCTTCGATGGTGGCGATTTCCGCGGGGTGTCGGGCGATGGTTGTTTCCACTCATGTTCGCAACGCCGATCCTGAACCGCTACGCCCCACCCGTCATCACCCGCGTCCATTTCAAGAGGTAAAAAAGATTAGATTGTAATGGAATCGAATATCAAATCCGTGGGATACCAAAAGGGAGAGCACGGGACTGCCATTCCACCATGCGGGACAAACTCTAATTGAAAGAGTATGTTACTCTATAACAAATAGGGGTGTCCTGACTCAACCTTGAGCCGGATTGAAAGCCGAAATAGCAAAATATTGTCATTTTATTTAGACTATGACCGAATGCTCAATCGTGATAAGAGTAAGGAACGATCGTTTCGCAGTTTCTTTCTCTGATTCCGACAGAAGCCCAGGCCGGCCTCGTGGGCCTGGGCATCATCCCGGCGTGCTTTCTCGTCTGGAAAAAACGGAGAAAAAAGCGGTAATCCATCCACAAGCTCACCACCAATAAACGTGACTGTGTCTAATCTGTAAAGCCTCGTGCAAGATCACGAGGCTTTCTTGCAGCCGTCCTGGACGAATAGTTGCCGTTTTCCTGGCTTTGGTCTTTCCTTATTCGTAGCGGAGCGCCGCCATGGGGTTCACACGCGCCGCTCGCCGGGCGGGGATATAGCAGGCCAGCGTCGACACAACGACCAATAGGGCTGAGACAACTGTGAAGGTCGTCACGTCCGTTGCACTCACACCGAAGAGCTGCGAGGCCAACACCCGGCTTATCGCTAAAGCCCCTAACAGGCCGATCAAAAGGCCAATGACGATCAAGACCGCGCCTTGACGCATAACGTGACAGGCAATGTCGCCCGGTCGTGCCCCGAGCGCCACACGAATCCCAATTTCCTGTGTTCGCTGGCTGACAGAGTAACTGATGACACCGTATATCCCCGCGAAAGCCATGATTCCGGCAACGGCGGCAAAAACACCGAATAGCCATGAGTAAATAAGCCGGAGCAATATGCATTCGTCAACGCGTTGGTCCATGGTCCTTATATTGAAGATGGGTATGCCCGGATCCATAGAGCGTACGATCTCCCGGATAAAATCTACCAACGAGAGCGGATCGGCCGACGTGCGTACCACCCCGTACATTGTCCCGTCAGCATTCCAGGTATAGGGGATATAGACGCCGGGGCGCATCTCTTGCTCAAAGCCATAGTGTTTGACATCTTTGGTCACCCCAACGACACGCATCCAATCCTCCCTACCCCGTCGTCGGATCCGCTTGCCAACCGGATTCTCAACCGCCCAAAAGCGACTGGCAAAGGTTTCATTGACGATGACCGTTCTCTCGCTGTCCCGCCGGTTGTCCTTCTCGATGAAAAACCGTCCTGAAAGCAATCTCACACCCATGGCCTCCAAGTAGCCCGGCATCACAGCGCGTTGGAGTATGATAGCATCCTGCTCATCGGGACTTCTCTCCGGCGCGCCTTCAATATCAAATAACACGCCAGAGTGGGTGGTTAAGGGAATATGGTTGCAAAGCCCGGCCTGCGCCACGCCCGGCAGCGCCCGGACCCTCTCGATATGTTGCTCGAAGAAGGCCTGTCGTTGGTTCTCTGTGGAGTTCGGACTACCGGATAGGGAGATCTGATATGTGAGGATACCCTCCGTGCGGAATCCAGGATCGACCTCCTGAACCTTGCGGTAGGTCCGTAACATCAAGCCGGTACCGATTAGAAGCGTCAGCGCCAGAGCGATCTGGCCAACGACGACACCATTCAATGTTCTGCGCCTGGCACGCGAGGAGGTCGCATGAGGTCCCGATGTCTGCAGCACATTATGGAGGTCCCTGGCATAACCGGCCTGGAGTGCAGGAATCAATCCCGACAAAATCGTTGCAAAACCAACAATAGCTATGCAGAAAAACACATAACGGAGATCCTCATCGAATGTCATCCATGAGGGTATGTCTGTTGAGGCGGCTAACCGTGCCAGCAAGATTTCAAATCCCAAATGCCCTAAAAAGAGCCCGAGGATCCCCCCTACTATGGACAGGACAAGACTCTCGGTCAAGATGTGCCGAACGATGCGCCCTCGCGTGGCCCCAAGGGCCGCACGCATGGCGATCTCCTTGCTCCGATAGGCGCCACGGGCCAACATGATACTTGTCACATTGCAGCAGGCTATCAATAATGCAAATCCACCCGCGCCCAACAGGATAGAAACCCCAACCTGGTACTCATTGAAGTACCGTTCGCGAAGATCAACAACCGTGGGCGAAGTGATCTTGTTAGCCGGATGCTCCTCCACCAAACCCCTGTGAATAAGGGTCAGATCCTCGCGTGCCTGATCGACGGTCACCCCTTTTTTAAGTCGGCCGAATCCCGCAAGGTACCAACTACCTTTGCTTTGCTCGGGATCGATCGCGAGCGGCCGCCACAGATCCGCGGATACCGGGAAGGTGGCTTCAGGCGGTAGAATACCGATAATGGTATAAGGCTCATTGTTCAGGTGCAGGATCCGCCCCAGAATCGTTAAATCCTGTCCAAAAAAACGTTTCCAAAAGCCGAAGCTCAATAAAACAACCTTCGGGCCCTGCGGATGGTCTTCCTCCGGCGTAAAGCCCCTGCCCAGCACGGGACGAATATCCAATACGTCCAGAAAGTCATGGGTTACATTGAGCAGTTCGACGCGTTCGGCCTTGTCATCGGCAGAAAGATTCGCTCCCCACTCGGCAAAGGCGCCCATACATTCGAAGGTCTTGTTGTGCCCGCGCCAGGCGTGGAAATCAGCATAGCAAACTCCTGTATATTCCAGGTTCCATTTAGGAGCCGTCTCATTCAAATCCACAAGGCGTTCTTGATTTGGGACAGGGAATGGACGCAGAAACAGTTCATTGAAGAGATTGAAAATTGTAATACAGGCACCGATGCCCAGCCCCAAACACAGCACCGCAGTGATCGCAAAGCTCAGATTTCTGGCCAGCATACGTACACCGAAACGGATGTCTTGATATAAAATTCGCATTTACTTTATCTCCGTAGGGATCCGTAGGATATTCTCGGACACATGGGCACCGGCACCTCGCGCCCGATCAAGCTTCTGATTCCTTTCAATGGTATCAGCCGGAATCGCCCGGCGATCGAGACGTGGCGAGTGTAGCGTGGACGTTCTGTAGATTTTCCTGGAGCAGCCATGTCGGAAGCAATAGCAATTATCGTGCCAAACTGTACTCGTAGGGAAAAACCTGCCTTCATCTGCGAAAAAGGCCTCCGGAGGCGCTAAGTTGCGATTATGAAGGGAATTTGAGTGTTCGTTTTCATGATTGCCGCGCTCGAAAATGGACACTTATCTTCTGGAGACACCGAAGAAAAAAGAGAGCAGCAAATGATCCCGTTTAACGAGAATCCCTCACCAGCGCATTTAACATTGCCAGTCCTGAAAAAACTGATAGAGTGATCCGCAAATAAAGCAAACGCCTATATTGTCGAAAGAATCTTAAAATGGCGAAGAAGCAGGATTTGATCGGCTATTGCGGGCTGTATTGCGGGGATTGCTCCGGCTATACGCAAACAGTGGCAAACTTAGCCCGAGACCTGAGAAAGGAGCTGAGGCGCTATCGATACGACAAGATGGCGGAAATGATGGCCCAGGTAAAATCCTAAGACGCAGGAGTCTATGAAACAAGGATATTTGACAGGAATGCTTCTGGTTTTAGCGGTTGGGAATACGGCTGCAACAGCCGCTGAGAAAGTAGTCGTGTTAATAGACCTAACCGCCACGGCTCGGATACAGTTCGCCGGCGAAAGACTGTTAGCCTCACTGGAAGAGGCAGGGTATGATGCAAGCATGATTCAGCCGAACGTGATCCCCGAAACAAAACCTGTCATCGTTATCGGCAATGTTCACAAGAGTCATTTGCTACGCGGCTTGATCCGCTCTGGAGCCATTGATATACCTACGAATGAAAGAGCAAAGGAAAGCTTCGTTCTGATCAGCAATGAAGACACGACGGTCGTGGCCGGCAGTGATGATTCGGGGGTACTCTATGGCTCTCTGGAATTGAGCAGCCTGATCAAGAAAAAAGGTGAGCTGCCGGAGAAGATGCGAATCTCGGACAAGCCTCGCTTTTCTTTGCGAGGTCCCTGTATCGGCATGCAGAAAACGTATGTACTGCCCAACAAGGGGATTTATAACTATCCCTACACGCCGGAATTGTTTGGATTTTTCTATGACAAGCAGCAGTGGGTGGAATTCCTGGATATGCTGGTTGATAATCGAATGAACACGCTGTATTTGTGGAACGGTCATCCCTTCTCATCTCTGGTCAGACTCAAGGACTATCCGGAGGCCGTCGAGGTCCCGGATGAGATATTCCAACGGAACAAAGAGATGTTTCATTTTCTGACGACCGAAGCGGATAAGCGGGGCATATGGATCATCCAGATGTTCTATAACATCCATTTCCCGGAAACATTAGCAAAAAAGTACGGAATTGAAACGCATCAATCCGAACCCACAGAGCTTAACGCCGACTATACCCGCAAAGCAATCGCGGCCTTTGTCAAAAGTTATCCGAATGTCGGATTGTTGGTCTGTCTCGGAGAGGCTTTGTCCGGCGCCGAAAATAAGAAATACTGGCTGACGAAGGTGATTATACCGGGAGTTCAGGACGGTATGCATGCACTGGGATTGACGGAGGAACCGCCGATTATCATCCGTGAGCATACGATGGATAAGGATGCGCGCGAGATTGTCGGGGCCGGATTAGAGAAATACAAGAACCTCTATACGATGATGAAGTACAATGGGGAGGCCCTGACGAGCTACCGGCCGCGGGGGCCGTGGGCGGAGATTCACCGGCAATTAAGTTCTATCACCTCACAGCATATCACGAACATTCATATTATGGCGAATCTGGAGCCGTTCCGGTACGGGGCGACACGTTTCATACAGAAGTGTATGAAAGCCGCACAGACGGTTCATCACGCCAACGGATTGCATTTATACCCGCTGGCCTACTGGGCCTGGCCGGACTGTCCGGACAAGGCCTCGATCAGGCAGTATGAACGGGACTGGATTTGGTTTGAAGCCTGGGCCCGCTATGCCTGGAACCCGGATCGAGAAAGGCATGATGAAGATAAGTACTGGATTTCACGCCTGGCTGAAGTGTACGGCTCCAGCGAGGCGGCAACACACATCCTGGAAGCATACAACCATGCGGGGCTGTGCGCCCCATTGATTCTGAGGCGCTTTGGAATCACGAACGGCAACCGCCAGACACTCTCGTTAGGTATGACGCTGGATCAACTGATCAATCCTGAGAAGTATCGCCTCTGGCCCCGCTTAGTGGACTCGGATAGTCCCATCGGGGAACGCATGAGAGAGTACGTTGAAAGAGAATGGAAGGGACAAGAGCACGTCGGGGAAACACCGGCGGAGGTGATCGACCAAATCCTCGAACATTCACGGACAGCCGTCATGGAAATAAATCGTGCGAACAATTATGTTCGTAAGAATCAGGAGGAGTTTGAAAGACTAAAGAATGATATGCTCTGTATCCGGGCCATGTCGGAATGTTACGCGGCCAAAGCGCGTGCGGCTATGCGGGTGTTGCGTTATGAATCCAGTCAAGACACAGTCGATATGAAAAAGGCGTTAGTCTTTCTGGAAGAAAGCCTCGAACATTACCGACTTCTGGCTGATTTAACGGCGGAAACCTATGCGTATGCCAATAGTCTGCAAATGGGGATTCGTAAAATTCCCTTTACCGGTTCCGACGGTCAATACAAACATTGGACCGAATGTCTGGGGGCATATGAAAAAGAACTCAAAGACTTCCGACAGGAAGTGGAGAACATGATTTTAGCGGGAGCTAAGGATTAGCCCGCACGGGCCGGCCGGGATTGCTTGTGTTGCCTTCGGATTCGTATGCCCCGACGTCAAAAGGCGGCTTTCTTCGAGTGCCATTGAAATCCACGTTGGGAGCATGTTCCGAATCAGCATGACCGATGAGCACTGAATCCGGCCGGGGCCAGTAATTGTTTTTGGCTGGATCAGTAAAAACCGCAGAAATGGTCTCACCGTTAAAAAATTGCGAATCGTCAATCGTCGCGCCAACCAAACGACCCTCGATGTAGTTCGCACAGGCAATGCTGTTGGCGATTCCAGAGGCATCGATAGCCGTGGATTCGGGGCAATAGACCGCGTTATTGGCAAAGACCATGTCACTTGCCTTGTTCCAGCGGATCAGCACGCCTCTGGGATGGTTGACGATGGTATTATTGACGATCCGAACGTTTCGCACGTACGGAACCGCGACGTGTGGGGCCGCGGTGATGCCCGTCATTTCACAGTTGAAGATGATGTTATTTCGAATAATTGCATCGGAGACGACCTGGATACCCTCCCCGGCGTTCCAGATCACATTGCCCTCGACGATGTTGATCCCTTTGCCGCCGCCATAGACGAAAATGCCCGGATACTTTTTGCTGATGTTCGTATCGTGAATGATGTTGTTCCGAATGATATTTCCATACGATCCGAATTTGAATTCGATCCCGTCATTTCCACCACTGCTCGTGCCGCGCAGGTGGTGAATGTAGTTGCCTTCCACGATAGTGTTCGTAGTGATATACGAGCCGCTGTGGGAGCCGATGTACATACCTTCCCCCTCCGTCGAGCGGCGGTTACTCAGCCCAGTGTGGTGAATGTGATTCTTCCGGATAACAAAGGCATCGCAGTTACCGCTGTTCATTGTCAGGGCGTTGTTGCCGGTCTGACTGATTTCGCACGCTTCAAATGTGATATGGTGCCCCCGAATGAACCGCACGCCAGAGCTGCCGCCTCTAAACTTTATGCCGCGAATGGTCAGGTATGAGCAATCGATAAATTCGATGTTGTTATATCTGTCGATATGATCCCCGGAACGTATCAGAATCGGTTCTTCACCGTCAGCGGCTCGAATGACAATCGGTTTATCCGCCGTGCCTTTGGCGGTAACGGCCCGCCGGGCGCTTTGGGAATAAACGCCGCCATGCAAAATCAGCTCATCGCCCGGCTTAAGGGAATTGGCTACGGCCTCAAACTCCTCTCGCGAATCGACGGTCGCGGGGTAAATTTCATATGTGGCGCCCGCCCCACTGCCGGCATAGATTAAGGAAAACAATACGCAGAAAACAGCAAGGACTGATCGGCTCTGTAACTTGCAGGAAGTTGATGTCGTGGAACAATTCAATAACTTGTTACTGTATGAATCTCTGTATTCCATTCTGAGTAAACCTCTGTTTCTTTCTCATATCAATTTCCATACTTTGGAATACGTTAGCGACCATCCCCAAGCTTGGACATCGCTGTGCGCTGTCCCAGCTTGAGGCTGCCACCCGTTTTAAAAATTCTTTTGGGTGGCAGCCTCATCCCGATCGACTTCTATCGGGATGGGGATGGCTTTGACCGCCAGTTTGAATTAGTATTTGACGACAACCACAAGGGACCGCTTGAAATCCGGCAGGTGAATGGTGTTTCCTTTGGTCCCCCCCTGCGTCCATTGATTCGACCAGGGATCGTAAAAGCTGACGTCGGCCCGGTTCAAATCTATGCCCATGTCAGATAGCGACACCTGGACATCTTTAACCACCTCGGGCGCCTCGCCTTCGGCTAATTCGGCTTGCCAGGTGTTTCGCTTATCCCTACACCAGGCAAGCAGTGTGTGTTTGCCTTTGAGCATATAAATGCGAAGCCGTGGATGGTCGAGCTTCATCGGCTCAAACGCCTCGGCGGGCGGATCGATTCCCTTGACGGTTTCGGCGAACCGATCGAACTGAAACCATAGATTATTGGGCGCCACGTAGTGGTCCCAGTGCCAGTTCTGGCCCGTCCCGGCGGCGCCGACGAAAAACGGCGCAAAGACCACGTCGTGAAGAATGATACCGGCCTTGTCCTTCTGATAGAGTTTAAACGGACCGGAATGACTCGGCTCAACGGCGCCGCTTTCGGCCAATAGAATCGGCTTGCCCGGCTCGAAGTTTTGTATTTCCCGTATCGCATCGGCCGCCATAACATCCACCGGCCCCTTGCAAATATCCAGCGAAGCGCCGAGGTCCAAGTACCGGTGTACGTTCGCAAAATCGTTGTCCTTCATCAGGCTGACCCGATGGTATCTCGGGCGTTTGCTGTCGTTATCGAAGCTGCCCAGGCTCTGTGTCACTAAGTTCTTCGGAAAAAGTTTTTTTAGCTCCGCGAGCATCTCCTCGGTCCATTCCATGTAGCCCTTGCCCCTGACCGTATCCATTTCGTTCCAGAGCTCCCAGGCGAATATAATCGGATCGTCGCCGTACCGGTCCGCATACCATTTGAGCTTTTTCTTGAACTGTTCCCGGCTCCGCCGGCCCTGGAAGAAATCGTCGATATCCTCGGCCGGCCCGCCACGCGAGACGTGATGGAGCGGCTTGGCCGCCCAGGTCTGTCTCTCTCTGAAAAAGTGGCGAAAATGCTCGACCGTCATCTTGACGCGAACGTTGTGTCGCCGGGCCATCTCAAGAACGGCGTCGATGCGTTTGGCCTTTTCCGGGTCATAATGGCCGCTGCGTTCGTGCTCGATGTCGAAAAAATTATGACTGAGCCAGAGGCGAATGTAATTGCCTCGATTTTCGGCAAGGCTCTCGATCCATTGTTCCATACATGCGAGGGCTTCTTTTTCCTCGGCGCCCCGGGGCGCGATCATATTCAGCCCTATCGGCACGAACGGGCGACCGTTCGTCAGCTCGAAATATCGACTGTCGCGTACACTAACGCGCACGAAGTGTCCGCTGTCCGGCGAGTGTTTTATGGCCTGTGACGTACTACCAACCAACACCATAATACCGATTAACAAACATAAACCGATTCTTGTCGCGTTCTTTGTATTCATATAAAACACCTCATTTAGTTCTTTAGGTCTTCGATATATCTGAATCTTATATAACAGGATACCGGTTGCTATGGGAATGTGCAATCGACAATCACCGCCCCCCCCTGCATCCTCTTTCCATAGTCTTCGGCTTTGAGACTGACGGCCGGAAGGATTAAACCCTTTTTTCGAAAAGATTTATGAGTCAATCGCTTTTTTTAAAAGATTTTCTGTAACGAATTATTGCCTTCGTCGTCTAAACCTCTAGACGGGCCGCGTTTTATGACGGAAGAACAGACATGGATTAGGCTGGTAAGTCAGGCGCGACGGGGCCATCAGAACGCCATGAGTCTGCTGGCTCAGAGAGCCGGAGGGAGGGTCCGCGCCTACGTGTACCGTGTGACTTTGGATCCCGACGTCACTGAGGATTTGTCTCAGGAGGTTCTGCTGCAGATGGTTCGATCGCTTCATGATCTGCACAAGGAGGAACATTTTTGGCCCTGGCTCTATCGGGTCGCCCAGAGCAAAATCCAGCAGCATTATAAAACCAAACACAAAAGGGTATCCTTGTCCGACACGGTTTTCTATCAGGATTTCGTCGCCCGCCGGAGCCACGATCGTCAGGGCGACGGGCTTCGTGAGGTCGTTCAAAAGGAATTATCCAAAAAAGTCATGGTCGCCATGAAACAGATCCGGCAGCAATACCGGGCGGTGCTGTCCTTACGTTGCTTCGAGCAGTTGTCGTACGCGGATATCGCCCTGGCGATGGACTGTAGCGAGGTGGGGGCGCGCGTCTTATTCTTTCGGGCCAAGCAGGCGCTCCGGAAACAATTGAGCCGTCAGGGCCTGAAAAAAGGCGTCTTGTTGGCATGTCTCGGCCTGTTCGGCAGACTCACAACTCCGGCCGAGGCGGCCACATCGACCATGACGATCCCCGCCGCGACGACACAAGTCGGCCTGACCGCAACGATTTTAGGTTCGGCAAGCTCACGATTAGGCATCGCGGCCTTCACGGTCGTAGCGGCGGGATTAGCGGGCATCGCCGGCCTGTCGCTTTTTTCGGAATCCTCTGCACCTTCGGCTCCGCCTTCCTTTCAAAGATCTGACGTCAACAGCTTTCATTTTACCATCCAATTACACGACCCGGATCCGAGCCTCAACCCTTCCAGCCTGAACAGTAAGGGGGCCTACGAGCATTGGTTCTATTTACCCGATGGTGTGGACCGTCCCATGTGGATGCGAATGCAGCGATGGAATCCGCAGATGGAAAACAAGCTCTGCGCCTGGCTTCAGGACGCGGAGGCCAACTATTATTACGACAGCGGGTATAATCTGGTCCACATCAACAACCGTCGCGTCTGCTGGAGCAATCTGCGGGTTCGGCGCTTACCGACCGACAGCGAGGAGTTTATCGACTTTCTGATGCTCGTCGAAGGCCAACCGGGAGGTTTTAGCAAATATACACGCGATCCGAACAATGGATTGCTGTCGGGCCTTATCGACTACCGGTTCAATAACGCGCCGGAATTCGAGACCCGTTATCTCTACAACACCGTCGGCGAGGAGCACTTCCGCTACAACTGGCCGGTGGACATTCCCGTCGTGGATGAACGCGATCCGATGCACAAGAGAGGCTGGACATATTTTCACATTACCGGCGAAGTGAACGACAAGGTCGTCTCCGGCCGGGGATGCATCCCGTTCTTCTACAACACCGCGAAAGACCATCCGGCCTGGATGATCCTCAATATCGGCAAAAACGTTCAGATCACCGACAGTCGCCGGGGGGCCTATTTGCGCCGTGCCGATGGAACGACTCTTGCCGCCTATCCGTCAGGGGCTTTTTTCAAAGGTCTGGCCCGGCCGTGGATGGGCTTACATACCGCCGATATCGTTCGCCGGGATGCCGCCGAGCGGCGAATCTGGTTCGAGTCCGAGAGGATGGAAAATGAAGATGATGTGCGCGTGACCGTCTTTTTCGAGGAGCAAAGCAACGGTGCGGAACTTATCTATACCATCGACACGGAAAACGATCTTATTAGGGATATCACATTCAAACTGCAAGATGAGCCACAAGGCTCATTGACGTTCTCTTATCTTCAGGATATAAACGATATTGGTGAAAGGTTCACCGAGCCGGTCATCTCGGCCGATCCGAGGTCGCCTTCCCACCCCGGCCCGGGGATTGTATGGCTGGCTCACCTGGCTGAAGGAAGCCTGGGCAAATAAAGTCATGTTTCCATACAAGAAAGGAGAATCAGTGAGAGTGTTGGCATCTTCATTTGCCGTTCTCTTCCGGGCGCGGTCCTCGGCGCGGGCCCAGCAAGACAATTCACAAAAACACCCGCAAAGAGAACGGGCCATGGATCGCATTATCCATATCGAGGAAGGAACATTCATATGAAACAACACCGGTTTTGGGTTCTGTCCATGAGCTGTTTGATGTTCGTTCTTGTGGATCCGGCGCTGATCCGCAGCGCCGAAGACACACAAAAACAAATTACGTGCATCGGCAAGGTCGTTGACGAACAGGGCCGGCCGGTCGCCGGAGCAAAAGTCCGTTTGTACAAGCTGATTCTTTTTATGGAGACATTGTCGTTCGAAGTGGAATTAGCGCAGACGACAACGTCAAAAGACGATGGTACGTTTCGCTTCAAAACCGGGGCCGAAGAAAGCGATGCCAAGAATCAGACGATTATCCTGGTGGACAAAAAAGGAATGGCCCTGGGATGGGTCAATTGGTTTTTAAGTCGAGATCTTGACGTTCAAATAATTCTTGGCCTATCCAGAAAGCTGGCCGGCCACGTCGTCGATGCATCCGGCAAGCCCGTAAGCGACGCGGAGGTGCGTATTTCCGCTATGTTAATCACCAAGGAGAACGGACCTCGCTACATCGCCGGAAAGATTTCCGAAGCATTATTCGCGTGCAAAACCAATGCCGAGGGCAAATTTACATTGGAGCGCATTCCCGCGGAGGCCACGGCGGAATTCATCATCAAAAAACCCGGCCTGGCGACGGTGAGTACGTTGAGGAACACCCAGGAAATGAAATTACAATTTCAAGCCGGTCAGGAAGATATCGAGATCACGCTGCCCATCGAAGCGAAAATTGAGGGCAGGGTGATCGAGAAAGAAACAGGCCGGGCAATCCCTGGGATTAAGCTAATCACATTTCAGGGAGAGCGCCAACCGTTTTCCGGCCAGGAGCCGGTGACCTCCGGAGAAGATGGGGCTTTCACAATCACTGCTCTGTGCGAAGGCAAGCAGATGGTGAAGGCTGTACCGCAAGGGGAAGGCATTGCAGAATGGATCGCCCCGCCGGTTGAAGTCGAGGTCGAGGCCGGCAAGACGCTTACGGGCGTGAAGGTCGAATTGAGCAGGGGCGGACTGCTCGAGCTGTTCGTCACCGAGCTTGACGATAATGCACCGATTAGCGGCGCGACGGTGAGCATTAAAAATACGGTCAGCAACGAGCAATTTCGCGATGTGAGCGACGAGGAGGGAAAGGTACGTAAACGTCTGGCTCCGGGTGAGTATCAAGTCGCATATGTACATAAACAGGATTATCCAAACGAGCGGCGAGCAGAGACGTTTACGATTGAAGATGGAAAGACAAGCCGTGTGGAGGTTCAGCTCAAAGGTTATCCGAAGGTCAGCGGGACAGTACGGGACGAGAACGGTTTACCGGTGGCCGGGGCCAGAATGAAAGTCTGTCCGTGGGGGCAAGGTGAGACGACCAGCGATAGTGAAGGCCGGTTTGAGATGCGCCGGGATGCGCCGAACAGGGCTCCCAGTGTGGTGCCTTATGTGGTGGCCCGACACTTTGAGCGAAATTTAGCCGCGACAGTGGAAATCGGAGAAGACCAAGAGGTTGTCGATGTCAATATGACTGCCGGTGTCACTTGTGCGGGGAAGGTTGTCGATGTGGACGGTAAACCCATAGAAAACGCGAAGGTTTACCTGACGTTTTGGAGTTCGGGTTACGGCTCATCCATGGCGCATCAAGAGAATACCACGGATGCCGAGGGACACTACGAAATCAAGGCGGTACCGCAACATCACAAGTACTCCGTCAACGCCGGCGCCGATGGCTTCGGTCAGGATTATGTTCACATTTCCACCGAGGATGTTGAGGACAATCATTTTGAGGTGGAATCCATCGCTTTGGCTCCGGCGAATTTGTCGATTTCGGGGATCGTTGTCGATAGCGAAGGTAAACCCGTCGATAATGTGCGGATCTCCGGCCAGGGTCGCGGTCAACCTTTTCGAAGGACGCAAACGGATCGAGACGGTCGGTTCACGCTTGAGAACGTCTGTGCCGGAAAGATGCGAATTACCGCCAGTTCAACGGGGACTCAGCGCTTATCGGGCAATATTGAAACCGTGGGTGGAGCCACCGATGTTCGGATCGCGATAAGCGAAAGATCATCGGCAGGACGCTACCCACCGAAGCGTCCCCCTTCGCTGGTGGGTCAATCCCTGCCGGACCTGAAAGCGTTCGGCGTTGACCTGTCGCCGGGTGATATCGAAGGCAAGAGGCTTCTCGTCTGTTTCTGGGACATGGAGCAACGACCTTCCCGGCATTGTTTGACGCAACTGGCTCAACAAGGCGAGTCGCTTAAAAGCAAAGGCGTGGTGGTTGTCATCGTGCAGGCATCGAAGGTGGAGCAAAAAGCTCTCGATGAATGGGTGAAAAAGTACAATGTCCCCTTTTTGATCGGGATGGTTGAGGGCGACGCGGAGAAGACATGCTTCGCCTGGGGCGTCCGTTCGCTGCCCTGGTTGATATTGACCAATCGAGAGCATACCGTCGAGGCCAACGGCTTCTCGTTAGCCGAACTCGACGAAAGAATCTGAATATTCGTAAGGGGGAAAAGAAACCAGGGGGGGAATGTGCGCACTCATAAAGAACAAACAGATGAATAAGAACAAGAACTGTTTAAGAACGTGTTTTTTCGCAGCGGCTGCTGTGATGATACTCGTACCAATGGCAACAGGACAAGGCCAGCCGGCAACGGAAGCTGAGACTGAACGAGTGTTGGATCTTCGGATCATCGACAAGGCAACCCAAGAGCCTATATCGAATGCCGAGTTGGGTATTCGAATCATGCGGGCACGCTTTGAAGATAAAACAGACAGCGAAGGAAAGTGCAGTATTGCGATCGGAACGGAGGCGCCCGAATATATTCGCGTCGAGGTCCAAAAAGAGGGCTTTGTACCGATTCGGCTTAGCTGGCGAAAAGGGCCGGATCAACCCGAGATTCCCGACCACTACACGCTGGCCCTGGAACCGGGAACGACTATTGGGGGAATTATTCAGGATGAGCAAGGTCATCCAATCGAAGGAGTGAGCGTGTATTTGCTTGTGTCCGGCGGCAATGGGGTCGAACGTGTCGCCATCCTGGATCATGCAGAGAAAACGGATGCGGAAGGCCGCTGGCGGTGTGACATTGTCCCATCCACACTGGATGACATTGCCATTCGCTTAGTGCACCCCGACTATATCAGTGATGAAACGTATCGAATAACGCCCAGACCTTCGATGGAAAAGCTTAGAGCGATGACCGGTGTAATGGTGATGGAAAAACGTCTCACGATGAGCGGACACGTATTCGACGCGAACGACCGGCCCATCGAAGGCGCCTCGGTGGTCCAGGGTTCGGACCGTTTCAACTTTAATTATCCCAGCACGCAGACGGACGGCCGGGGCCGCTTTGAATTTCAGAATATTCGACCGGGTGAGATGGTGCTCACCGTTCAGGCCAAAGGGTATTCACCTGACTTAATCTACTTGACCGTGTATCGCGGGATGGAGCCGCTTGAATTCAGCCTCGAATCCGGACGTACCATCCGTGGACGCATTGTAGATACGGCGGGTAATCCTATCGCCGGGGCTTTTATGAATGCGGATACCTGGCGCGGGTATCGCTCTTTGGAGTGGCACATGCATACGGACGCGGAAGGCCGTTTTCAGTGGAACGAAGCGCCGGTCGATGAGGTGCTTATCGATATAAGCAAAGAGGGCTATATGGGCGTTCGACAGTATAATATGTTGCCCTCGGAGCAGGAATATGAGATTACGATGCCTGATATATTGAAAATCCGCGGGAAGGTCGTTGACGCCGATATGAACGAACCCATCTCTGAATTCAAGCTTTTGTCCGGCATTGACTACGGAGATAATCGACCCATTTCCTGGAGACGCCGTAATCCACAGACATTCACGCAAGGCCACTATGAAACCAGATTCACCCATCCGCATCCGGCCTACATAATTCAGATTGAGGCAGACGGTTATCAACCGGGATTCTCCCGACCCATTGGAAGCAACGAAGGAGAAGTGACGATTGACTTCAAACTCGCCAAAGGGATGGGACCGGCGGGCATCGTCCTTCTTCCCGACGGCTCCCCCGCGACGGGCGCCGAAGTGATCCTATGCACGCCGTCCCAGGGAGCCTATATCCAAGACGGCCGGCAGAGACGCGATGGCCAATTTGTCGAGACGAAACAAGATGGTCAATTCTCCTTTCCCATGCAGATGGATGCGTATGCGATCGTCGTTTTACACGATGACGGCTACGCCGAAGTGACAGAGGATGAATTGGCCGAATCCTCCGAGGTGACACTTCAACCGTGGGCGCGGGTGGAAGGACAACTTCTCATTGGAAAAGAGCCGGGGGCACATGAAGGGATGAGATTAAGGTTCGACAGGCGCGAGACAAAGAATGGTTTGAGGTTTTACTACGGGTGTAATACTTCAACCGACATCAACGGCGACTTCGTTTTCGAACGGATTGCTCCCGGCAGTGTCAGAATTTACCATGAGATTAAGGTTAGCGATAAATCCACGCATTTCAGTCATGGTATCGATTTAGAGATCGAAGCCGGTGAAACATATAAGATAACCATTGGCGGTACGGGTCGGCCTGTTACAGGTAAAATTCTCGTCCCCGACTATTTTAAGAACAAATTCGATTGGCGGTACACCAATTACGGACTCAGGATCAAGACTTCTGAGGGGCCTTATAGTCAATTGGGCTTCAAAATTAATGGGGATGGCACTTTTCGTATCGAGGATGTTCCCGCCGGCGATTACGATCTGCATTTCAACGCCTATGCACCGTCTGCAGTTCCCCGGAGCTTCGGAGGTGAAACAATTGCTTTTTTGAGTCAGCACTTCAACGTCCCAACGATGCCGAACGGTCGAAGCGACGAGCCGCTGAACCTTGGCGTCCTGGAGCTGGACGTTATTGGGAAATCGGACTATGCCCCGTCGCTCGTGGACAAGCCCTTGCCGGATTTGGGGGGCATAGCAATTGATTTCACACCGGCTCAAGCTAAAGATAGGATGATGCTTGTTTGCTTCTTCGATATGAACCAGCGTCCATCCCGTTACGCCATCACTCAATTGGCTCAGCGGGCTAAGCTGCTCGAAGACAAAGGCGTCACCCTTTTCGCCGTTCATACGTCAAGGATGGACAAGACAATACTGAACGAATGGGTAAAAAAGAACGATGTCCCCTTCCCGCTCGGGTGGATTGAGGGTGATGAGGGAAAAACACGTTTCACCTGGGGCGTCAAGTCACTGCCGTGGCTGATTCTCGCAGACCGCAAACATATCGTGCAAGCAGAAGGTTTTGCGCCGGCTGAGCTTGACGCGCGAATTCAAAAGATCAATAAAAAACAATAGCGAAAAATTCAATGTAAATCCCATATGGATGGGATTTGTCCGATTGGTTGAGAAGGCATGTGATCAAGGGAGAATCTAATGAGCAATAAAAGAAGCTGTTTGAAAATGGGCATGGTCGCCGTATTTGCTGCGACAGTGCTTATGCCGATGGAAAAGGCACAAAGCCAAGGAACCCAGGGAGAAAAGGTAACTCAAACTGAACGAACATTGGATCTCCGGGTCATCGACAAGGAAACCCAAGAACCTATACCCAATGCTGAACTGGGCATCCGAATCATGCGGGCACGCTACGAAGATGAAACGGACGGCGAAGGAAAGTGCAAGATCGCGCTGGGAGCGGAGGCGCCCGATTACATGCGCGTGGAGGTTAAAAAAGAGGGTTTTGTGCCGATTCGACTGGCCTGGCGAAAAGGTCCGGGTCAACCGGAGATTCCGGACCAATATACGTTGGCCCTGGAGCGAGGGACGAGCATCGGAGGGATCATTCACGATGAGCAGGGTAATCCGATCGAAGGGGCAAGCGTGTATTTGCTGGTACCTGGCGGCGACGAGGTCGAACGAGTGTCCATCTATGACCATATCGAAAAAACAGATGCGGACGGACGCTGGCGATGCGATATTGTCCCATCCAAACTGGATGAAATCTGGATTCGACTGGCCCACCGGGATCATATCAGTGACGAGATGTACGGAAAAACGCCCAAGCCCCCGATGGAGAGCCTCAGAGCGATGATCGGTGTAATGGTGATGAAACAAGGTATCACTGTGAGCGGGCGCGTCATCGACGCGAACGGCAAGCCCATCGAAGGCGCGTCCGTCGCCCAGGGCTCGGACCGTCACGGTTCGCACTATCCCAGCACCCAGACAAACAGCGAGGGACGGTTTTCATTTGAGAACGTCCGGCCGGGCGAAATGGTGCTCACCGTTCAGGCCAACAGTTACTCACCCGATTTGAAACACTTTACCGTGAACCAAGGGATGGAGCCGCTCGAATTCCGCCTCGAGCCCGGGCGCCCCATTCGAGGCCGAATCGTCGATAACGAAGGCCAACCCCTCGCCGGGGCCTTTGTCGCGGCGGATAGCTGGCGGGGGCACCGTTCCCTGATGTGGCGCGTGGACACCGACGCGCAGGGTCGATTCGAGTGGCACGAAGCGCCGGCCGACGAGGTGCTCATCGATATGGGCAAACAGGGCTATATGAGTGTTCGCAATTATGGCATGTCACCTTCGGAACAGGAATATGAGATTACGATGCCCGATATATTGAAAATACATGGAAAGGTCGTTGACGCGGAGTCGGGTGAGCCGATCCCCGAGTTTAAGCTACTGTCCGGCATCGACTGGGGCGATGGGCGATCTGTTTATTGGCAGCACCGAAGTTCAAAGACCTACACACAAGGTCACTATGAAACCGAATTCACGTTTCCCTACCCGGCCCACCTGATACGAATTGAAGTCGACGGTTACAAACCGGGAATTTCCCGTCCCATTGGAAGCGATGAAGGGGACCTGACGATTGACTTTCAGCTTGTCAAAGGAACGGGGCCGACGGGGATCGTCCGTTGTCCCGACGGTCAATTCGCGGTGGGCGCCGAAGTGATCCTCTGCACCCCCTCCCAGGGTCCATACATTCGGAACGGCCGGAATCAACAAAAACGCGACAGCCAGTATGTCGAGACAAAAGAGGACGGGAAATTTACCTTCCCCACGCAATCGGACGTTTTCGCAATTGTCGTGCTGCATGATGAAGGTTACCTGGAAGTGAGTGAATCGGAACTGGCCGAATCATCCGAA
>Ga0272442_10002502_pt1 | contig 26624 bp, 16 predicted proteins | sample SSMForm2O_FD_200262 | JGI IMG/M metagenome (GOLD analysis project Ga0272442, IMG submission 200262) | Marine sediment archaeal communities from Little Sippewissett salt marsh, Falmouth, MA, United States - SSM-Form-2O | ecosystem: Environmental > Aquatic > Marine > Wetlands > Sediment ... | reverse complement strand
CCCGACCCCTACTACGGCGAGAACCTCAAGCAGATCCCCGGCTACCGCGACGGCCGCTGGCTGCGCATGCCCGAAGACAGCCCCTTCTACCCCGCCTGGTGGTATCGCACGGAGTTCTCGCTGCCGGATGCGTTCCAAGGCAAACGGCTCGTGCTCCACCTCGACGGCGTCAACTTTCGCGCCAACGTCTGGCTCAACGGCCGGAAGGTCGCCTCGGACGACGCCGTGGTGGGCATGTTCCGCCGCTTCGAGTTCGACGTCGGCGACTTCGTCCGCTTCGGCGAGCCGAACACCCTGGCCCTCGAGCTGACGGCCCCGGGGCATCTGCCCGAGAAGGACTACCACACCAAGCAGGTCGAGGCCACCACCGGATGGGACGACCACAATCCGCAACCCCCCGACCTCAACCTCGGCGTCTGGCGCGACGTCTACATCACGGCCACCGGCCCGGTCGCGTTGCGCCACGCCTACGTGGACTCGGACCTCGAGATCCCCTCGCTCGCAGCCGCCGGCCTCACCGTCGAAGTCCACTGCGTCAACAAGACCGACGCTCAGGCTACCGGCACGCTTTCGGGCACGATCGAGGATGTCGCCTTTGCCCAAGAAGTCAGCCTCGAGCCGCGCGAGACTAAGGTCGTGACGTTCACGCCCGACGCCTTCGAACAACTGCACGTTGAGAACCCCCGCGTCTGGTGGCCGGTCGACGTGGGGCCGCAGGAGCTCTACGACTGCGCGCTGGCCTTCACGGTGGACGGCGCAATCTCGGACACGGCCCGGACCCGCTTCGGCATCCGAAAGGCCACCAGCTACATCAACGACGAAGGATGGCGCGTCTACCAAATCAACGGACGGAATATCCTGATTCGCGGCGGGGCCTGGATGACCTGCGACATGCTGCTGCGCCTCGACCGGCGCCGCTACAACGCCCTCATCCGCTACGCCAAGGAAGCCCACCTCAACATGCTCCGCTCCGAGGGCTTCTCGATCCGCGAAACCGACGACTTCTACGACCTCTGCGACGAGTACGGCGTCATGGTCACCCAGCAGATCTTCGGACGCAGCATCCCCGACGAAGACCTCGCCGTCGCCTGCATCGAGGACATGATGCTCCGGATTCGCACCCACCCCAGCCTGGTCCATTTCCTGGGGCACGACGAGACCTTCCCGACCAAGACGCTCGATGCGGCCTATCGGGACTTGATTGAGAAGCACTCAGTCAACCGCACCTACCAGCCCCACTCCGGCGCCTTCGAGATCGAAAACCGCTTCAAGACCGGCGGCACCCGCACCGGCAGCCTCCAAGTCTGGACCTATGCCACCCCCGGCCACTACTACACCAGCGAGAGCACCGGCGCCTGGGGCTTTGCCCAGTCCGGCGGCGTCGGCGGCATCTTCGCCTCGCCCGCCAGCATCCGCCGCATGCTGCCCGAGGCCGCCCTGTGGCCGCCGTGGCAAGACGCCTGGTCCTTCCACACCGTCACCCAGGGCGCCCACTACTACAACGCCGTGCTCAAGGCCGTATACGACCGCTACGGCCGGGCCGCCGCGTTCGACGACTTCATCAAGAAGGGCCTGGCACTCAACTACGAATGCGCCCGCGGCATGTTCGAGGCCTATGGCCGAAACAAGTTCTCCGCCACCGGCATCACAACCTGGAAGTACGACGCCGCGTGGCCCGCCGCGCAGACCTGGCAATACGTCGATTGGTATCTCGTGCCCACCGCCGCATACTACGGCGCCAAGAAGGCCTGCGAGCCCCTCCATGCCCAGTACTCGTATGACGACCACTCGGTGTGGGTCGTCAACAACTTCTACCAAGACCGGAAGGACCTAGAGCTGACGGCCCAGGTCTACAACCTCGATTTGGCCGAAAAGTGGTCCAAGACGACTACAATTGACGTGCCGGCCAACGGCAACGTCAGCGTGTTCGCCGTTGATTGGCCGGAGGGGCTGACCACGTGCCACTTCCTCCTACTGCGGCTCGAGGACGGCGCCGGCAAGCTCGTCTCCGAGAACCTCTACTGGCTGTCCACGACGCCCGATATCCCGAACAAGCTCGAGGAGTTCTTCGGCTTCCCCAAGTCCACCATGGATTTCAAGGGCCTGGCCACGCTGCCCCCGGTCACCCTGAACGTCAAGTCGGACGTGGACACACCGGGCAAAGCCACCGTGACCCTCGAGAATCCGTCCGACGCCTTGGCCTTCTCAGTTCACCTGGCCCTGACCCAGGGCGAGGGCGGCACGGAGGTCGCGCCCGTCTTCTGGCAAGACAACTACTTCAGCCTGTTCCCCGGACAGCGCAAGACCGTGTCCGCCGAATACTACGTCGAGGACCTCGGCGGCGCCGCGCCCACGATCCACGTGGACGGTTGGAACGTGGCCCGATAATTAGGTATTGTGTCGCGAATGGCACTTACTCAAGCTTTAAAGGAGTGCTATCAAAGAAGTTATGGCGCTGGGCTCACTTTGTGTGTTTCCCAAAAAAATGCTATCCGCGCGCGGACATGTGATCGTTTCGCCCGCAGAACGCAGCATCTGCGTGAATCGGCGTTTATCTGCGGTTGACATTGTTGATTTGGCATTGCTCCGCAGGCGGATACAGATGAACACAAATCATTGTCAGGAAAGACGTTAGGCTTAAGTAAGTGCCATTCTATTGTGTCCCCGGATTTCTCCGCGGAAGAACTGGAGGCGGATCAGGGATGAATTCTGAGCGCAGCATTGAGTACTCGGACAGCCTCGTTCGCGAGCTTCGCAAACTGCCGAAGGAGAACGAGTGGGTTGAGTTCAAACACGACCGGGCCGAGCCTGAGGAGATCGGAGAGTACATCTCCGCGCTATCGAATTCTGCGGCCCTCGTGGGGAAATCGAGCGCCTATGTCGTTTGGGGTATTGAGGACAAGACACACGATCTAGTGGGGACAGCATTCCGTCCCACATCGGCGAAGGTAGGCAACGAGGAACTGGAGAACTGGTTGCGCCACCTCTTGAGTCCCCGGATTCAGTTTCACTTCAGCGAGGTGGAAGTTGACGGCCACCGCATCGTGCTGCTGGAGCTCGAACGCGCTTTCCGCCATCCGGTTCGTTTTCGCAAGCAGGAGTTCATACGTGTTGGTTCATACAAGAAGAACCTGAAGGACCATCCCGAAAAAGAAAGGGCGCTCTGGCGGATTCTCGAGGAGACGCTGTTTGAAGAGCGTATTGCCCTGGAGAACGTATCGAGCGAGGACGTGCTGAGTCTCCTGAACTATCCCGCCTACTTCGAGTTGCTGGGCCAAGCGCTCCCGCAGACGCGGGACAGAATCTTGGAGGCCTTTTCCGCTAACCGCATGATCACACGTTGCGATACGGGCAACTGGAACATCCTGAACCTGGGTGCGATTCTCCTTGCCAGGAAACTGAAGCGGTTCAGGAGGTTGGGCCGGAAAGCCGTCCGCGTCGTCATTTACCGAGGCCGTGGGCGCGTAGAGACGATTCGCGAACAGGAAGGCTCCAAGGGCTATGCTAGTGGCTTCGAGGGACTGATTGAATTTATTAACACCCTGTTGCCGTCGAACGAAGTGATTGAACAGGCTCTGCGCAGGAACGTCCCCATGTACCCTGAGCTTGCTGTGCGCGAGCTGGTGGCCAATGCCCTGATCCATCAGGACTTCGCTGTCAGGGGCGCCGGTCCTATGGTCGAGGTTTTTGATGACAGGATGGAAGTCACCAATCCCGGTTTGCCGCTGGTGGCCACCGACCGATTCCTGGATAGCCCTCCCCTCTCCCGAAATGACGCGCTCGCCTCGTTCATGCGCCGTGTGGGCGTGTGCGAGGAGCGAGGCAGCGGCGTAGACAAAGTGGTGTCCCAGACAGAGCTCTTCCAGCTACCAGCGCCAGTCTTTGAGACTGCGGGGGAGAGCACGCGGGCGATCCTCTTTGCCCATCGTCCCATGAATAAGATGAACAAACCGGACCGCATTCGTGCGTGCTATCTGCACGCTTGCCTCAAGTACGTCACCCGGGAAGACATGACGAATTCGACACTCCGCCAGCGATTCGGGATAGAGAAACGGAACGCGGCCCTGGCGTCGAAGATCATCAAGGACACGATGGCGAAGGGTCTGATCCGCCCCTATGATGACACGGTGGGAAGCCGCGCATTGCGGTACGTGCCTTTCTGGGCTTGATTGGATTTATTAAAATACTTTGCTTGACCATTGTTTGACAGGAAGACCTTTCCGGGCCGTTTTTCGCTTCAGGAAAGCCTTGTAAAGCATGTAGTTTCAAGTATATACGATACTCGTTTCTTGCTTGATGGTTGTTTGATAGCTGGCTTGGCTGATGGTTGACTGCGTGCCGGATGGCGGGAGGCTGGATTGAGTTCGGATACGAGCGAGAAGGGCCTTGAACGGCTGATTTGCGCGGTGCCGACCGGCCACCGTTGGGACCGACACGCCGCTGGCGTGGTGGCTGACCCAGGCGGACCCTACGGCGGTGAGGGCTGGATTCGCGAATTCCGGGGGCACCATAGAATGGCACTTACTTAAGGTTTCGTGTATCTGCTGCGATGTTGGCATTCGTTGAACTGGTGCCTTGGTTTGGTGAGTCGCTGGTAGTTCTTCGGCCGTCGCTTTGTGGCTCTGGGTTCGGAGCGATTGGGGCGTAGGGGGACGGTATCTCGTGCGATGGCGTCGAGTAGGGCGGCGGTCATGGTGGCGCGGCGTTGGTCGTCCAGGGCGCCGGCGGCCAGTAGCGGGGCCCATTGTCGAACGGTGGCGTTGGCGCCTTTGAAGCTGAGCCTATGCGGGGAGAGGCCGCGTTCGCGTGCGGCCTTGTTCATGAGGGCGCGAATGAGGTTGTAGGCGATGAGGTGCATGCGCAGCTCCTTTTCCACCATAGCCGGGCTCTTGCATCGCAGCACGTCCATGCCCAGGGTGGTCTTGATGTCGCGCAGGAACAGTTCGGCCATCCAGCGCCTGTAGTAGAGTTCGGCGATGGCTTCCTTTGGGAATTGCTCGGCGTCCAGCAGCGTGGTGGCGACGACGATGGACTTGGTGCGGAAGCCTCGGATGTCGACGGTGATCGTCAGTTCGCGCACCAGGAGCGTGGCGGGCACGGCGTGCCACTGTTCCTTGGACAGCCACTTGGGACAGGCCTTCATCTTGAGCCAGCGAATGATGCGGTCGCCTTTGCCGAGCCGTTTGACTTCTTCAATGCCCACGGTGCGTCGTTGATGGTTGCGCATGACGCAGTCGATGCCGCGCAGTCCCAAGAAGTAGAAGTCGGCGTAGCTGCAAAAGCCGCGGTCGGCTAAGAGGACATCGCCTGCTTCCAGCCAGTGCCAGAGTTGGCGGAACAGGGTGGTTTCGGCGATGCGTAACGAGCCCTTGGCCAAGCCGAGCAGGAGTCCGCTTGACAGCGAAAAGAGGGCGACGATGCGCATGACGGGGAAGCCGCATCCGGGCTTCTGCCGCCTGGATTGAGGATACCGGGCCTGGTTGTCTGGGGTATCGGGCATGGACAGGCCGGAGCCGTCCACCACCTTTACTGGGCGGCCGCACCAGCGCTGCACGAGGCGCTCGGTGCTCTGGCGCGTTTTGAGCAACTGCTTGTGCAGTTCCTCGATACCCTCCTCAGGCAGGCGCGCGCGGGCCTTACAGTAGGCGCCGGTCTTGGGGGAAGCGGGCTGCTTTCCCTCCAGTGCGCGCCACGCCAGGGCCTTGCGCACCGCTTCGGCACAGGAGCCGTCTGCGGCAAGCACCTGGGCCAAGAAGAGCCAGAAGGTGCGTGAGGGGGGAAAAGAGCCGGTCGCGCTTGGGCGGCCCCACGGCCTGTGCCACGGGCAGCCACGGCCTGAACAGTTCCACGAGTTCCACCACCGGCGCCTGGGCGAGGGTGCCGGCGCGTTGGGCCAGTTGTCCATATCCTTTGCGCATGCTCATGCTCCTTGTCCTTGGTCCACGGTTTGTGCTACAAGTATACATACTTGTAGCACACCGGCATGGCATAATGCAAGCGAGGAACGCATGAAAAAAGACGCCGGCTTACAGAGGATGGAAAAACGCTATGCCCGCCTGAGCGCGCGTCTAGCCAAGCTGGGCCCTGTCCTACAGGGCACTATCACCGAGCGGACGATCCGGCGCGACGACCCCAATGAACCTGGCGGCCACAAGACCTACGGCCCCTACTACCAGTGGACCTTCAAGCGGCGGGGCAAGACCGTCACGGTAAACCTGAGCCGAAGCCAGGCCAAGCACTACCAGCGGGCCATCGACAACCACCGCAAGCTCGAGGAGACCACCCAGAAAATGCGCGAGCTCTCGCATCAGATCCTCGAGAAGACCACTACCGGGGTGGCCAAGCGCAAGGCAATGAAATAGAAACACTTGCGCCTAAGTAAGTGCCATTCGGGACACCATACGTAATTGGGAAAAGGATAAATGGGGACATCCATGATAGGCAAGAGTCAAGTGGCAGACCGCCTGCTCTGCCACTTGACTCTTGCCTATCATGGATGTCCCTGCTTGTTCCCCTTCATAATGGTGCGTGGTATCGGCGCGCAGTGCCGTCTTCACCCGCGGACAGGATGCTGAGGCCGTCCGGGGCATACTCCACCGTGCAGACGGTGCCGAAATGCCCCCAAATCGCCTCGATCAGGCCGCCACTGTCGATCTCCCAGACACGAACGGACGAGATATTGGCCGTAACCACGACCTTCCCGTCTGGAGAGAAAACGGCCGAGTATATTGGAAAGGTCGTGGGAAAGGATTGAGACACCGCGGCCGTCGCCACGTCGCAGATAACGACCTTGGCGTCATCGCCGCCCGTAAGAAGCTGTGTGTCGTCCGCGGAAAAGGCCACGCTGTTCACGTCGTCCGCGTGGACGGGAAAGGTGCGGACCCATGCGCCGGTGACGGCATTCCATAACATCGCGGTGTCGTCGGCGCTGGCGGTGGCGATAAGCGCGCCGTCGTGCGAATAGGCAATGTCCAGTACGCCCGAGCCGTGGCCCGGCAGGGTGGACAGCAAGACTCCGGTCGCGGCGTGCCAGACCTTTGCAGATGAGTCGTCACTGGCGGTAGCGACATTGGCGCCATCCGGCGAGAACGCCACGCCCCGCACCGCAGCCGCGTGGTCCACGAAGGTGCTCAAGACGGCGCCCGTGGCCGTATCCCACAGCCGGGCCGTGGCGTCATCGCCGCCGGTGAGGACTTGGGCGCCGTCCGGCGAGAACGCCACGTCATGGACGTCACCGGCATGGCCGACGAACGCGCGCAGGAAATCGCCGGTAGCCGCGTCATAGAGCCTGACGCTTCCGTCAGCCGCGGCCGTCACCACGCGGGACCCGTCCGGCGAGAAGGTGGCGGCTTCCAAGGCGGGGGTGTGCCCGAAGCAGTTGACCACTTCGTTTCCGGTCAAGGTGTTCCAGCGGATGATTCTGCCGTCGGTACCTGCGGAGAATGCGTCCTGCCCATCGGCTGAACAGCCCAGAGCGATGACGGAGCGTTCATGGGCGGAGAACGTACGCAGGAGGAGTCCGCTGTCGGTGTTCCAGATCCTGGCCGTGGCGTCCGACGCGCCGGTAATGACGCTGGCGGCGTCGGTGGCAAACGCGACGGCGGACACTCTGCCGGTATGCCCGGCGTATATCTGTATGCCACCTCCGGTCGCCACGTCCCACAACCGGGCGGCATCGTCTATGCATCCGGTCAACAGCCGCGCGCTGTCTGGCGAGAATGCCAATGACATGACTTGATCGGGATGGACCAGTGTGTCGATTGCCCCGCCCGCGTCGGTCCAGAGCCGCGCCGTGTTGTCATCGCCAGCCGTGGCAACCATCGTTCCGTCCGGGCTGTAGGCGACACGGTACACCAGGCCGGTGTGACCGGCAAGAGTGGCAATGCTTGCCCCGGTGGCCGTGGCAAACAGTTCGGGATCGTGATCGAACCTTGCCACCACGACGCAGGCGCCGTCGGGCGACAGCGCGACGCTGTCAACGGCGTCGCCGAAGGATATGGTATTAGTGCGTGCCCCGCTGTCGGCGTCCCACACCATGACACTGCCGTCATAGCTGCCGGTTGCGAAAGCGTCGCCGGATCCGGAAAACGCCACGGAAGAGACGAGGCTCTCGTGGCCGTACAACGTCTTGACCAGGGCCCCGGTTTCAGCGTCCCAAAGGCGCACGTTCCCGTCGAAGCCCCCCGTCAACAGGCGGTCTCCGTCGGGAGAAACGTCCATGCAAACCAGGAATCCTAATCCGTACTGCATGAACATGCCATCCGCGTCGCTGAATACCGCCGTAATGGCCGCGTCGTCGTCCAAGGTGGCGCTGACAGGATTGTCGGCGCCGCTCAGGTCGCCGAGCCAGTGGCTGAAGGTCCAGTCGTCATTGCCTGCCGCCGTAATCGTAACGGTGGCGCCCGCAGGATATGAGCCGCCCGGGGGGTCGACCGTGACAGAGCCGTTGCCCAGGCTCCGTACCGTCAGCGTGTATTCCGGACTTTCGACAAAAACGGCCGTAACGGCGAGGGTGGCGTTCATCACGACGGTGGCCGGATTGGCCGCACCGGTAAGCGCCCCTTCCCAGTGGTCGAAGTGCCATCCTGCGCCCGGTGTTGCCGTAAGCGAGACCGCAGCCCCCGCGGCATAGTCGGCCGCCGCAGGATCTGCCGCAACGGCGCCATTGCCGATGGTTGTTGTGGTGAGTGTAAACCGTGTTTCGCTGGGACAAGACGCCAGAGCCAGCACGACTAATACGATCGGGAACTGCTCCAAACGCTTCGGCATTTGAGAGATCCTCCGCATCGCCCCTCCGGCGGTTGCGTGGCCCGCGGGGCGGGCGCTAGTCCACGCGCCAGATTCGGGTCGAGCCATCTTCGCCGCCGGTCAGCACAGATAGAGCGTCGGGGGCGTAGTCCACAGCAAGCACCTGGCCGAAATGGAAGAACTCGCCGAGGACTTCAAGCCCATCGGCATCCCAGAGGTGGCCCAAGAGCGTGTTGCCGGTCAGGAACAGGGAGGCATCCGGCGAAAAGGCCACGTCGTACACCGCCAGATATGGCGTGACGGGCAAGCCCCAGACTGCCAGGCCGGTAACCGTGTCGAATACCCTGACCGCCCCCCCGAAGCTGCCGGCCAGGAGACGCGTGGCGTCGGCGGTAAACGCCACGGACGTGACGTAGTTGCCAAAAGCCGGGAAGGTGTGGATGCAGGCGCCCGAGGCGGCGTTCCATAGCTTGACGGTGAAGTCATGGCTGCCGGTGGCGATGAAAGCGCCATCGAATGAGTACTCGACCGCGCTCACGCGCCCGGTGTGGCCGGTGAATGTAATGCCGACCGCGCCGGTCTCGATATTCCACGTCCGGGCAATGTCATTGCGCAGGCCGGCGACGACCTCGGTCCCGTCCGGTGAGAAATCCACGGCATGTACAGGTTGGGCGGCATCGATGATGCGCACCGCATCGCCTGTGCCGGGGTCCCAGACCCGGATGGTCTCATCGAAGCTGGCGGTGGCGATTCGGGCGCCATCCGGAGAGATGACAACGGACTTGAGTGTGTCAACGTGCCCGTAGAACGACTGCAGCAAATCGCCCGTGGCGGCATCGTAGAGCCGGGCCACGCGGTCGCCGGCGGTAACGGCTTGTGTGCCGTCGGATGAGAACTCAGCGGAATTGACGGTGCGGGTGTGGCCGAACAACGTGGTCATTTCCGCTCCCGTCGCCGCGTCCCACTGGGTGACCGTTTCGCGGTCGGCCGTGAAGATCTGGTCGCCGCCCTGGGCAAAACACACGGAGGGTATTGCGAACTCGTGTCCCGTCAGGGTGTAGATCGGAGCGCACGATACCATATCCCAAAGGATAGCCGTCTTATCCATGCTGCCCGAGAGCGCCTTGGCCCCGTCCGGAGACAGCGCCAGCGCCAGCACGCCGTCCGTGTGGCCTACCATTACGGTCATGGCGCCGCTGGCCACGTTGCAGATCCGGACGTTGCCGTCCTCACACCCCGTCAGCACGTCTTCGCCGCCGGGCAAGAATGCGATGGCGTAGACGTCGGCGGGATGGGTAAAGGTTCGTAGCGCGACCGGAATCCCGGACACAAAGACGCGGGCGGTCTCGTCGTAGCTGGCCGAAGCCAGCCGGCTGCCGTCATCCGAATAGGCTACGGCCGCAATTCCGCTCGTGTGGGACCCGTACTCGGCGACCTCCTCTTCCTCAACAAGATCCACCTCGATCAACTGCCCGTCCACAAGTCCAAAAAGACCGTTTATGCCCAGCGGGGAAAACGCTGCCGAACGCACGGCGACCGCTGCGGGCAAGCCGTAGACCATACGGCGCACCTTGGCCGGCCCGGCGGATGCGACCTCGGCCGTAGTCCACAGCTCCGCGCCGCCGGCCAGGTGGCTGGTCAGGAATTGCGAGCCGTCCGGTGAAAAGGCGATAGCGTTCACCGGCCATGGCCAATGCTCGTAAACGGAATACGTCACGTCGCGGGTGTTCATGTCCCAGATACGAATGACGCCGTCGGCGCTGCCGGTAATAACGACCTCCCCATCCGGCGAGGCCGCCATGCGCCGCAACTGCCCGTAACCGAGTTGCATCACCAGCCCGTCTTCGCTCCGAAACACGGCGGTCACCTCCGTATCTCCAGCGACAACGAGCGAGGCTGGATTAGACGTGCCGGACAAGCCACCCAGCCAGTGGCTGAATGTCCAGCTCGAGCCGGGCTCGGGCGTGAGCGTTACCGCGGTTCCCGCGGCGTACGTGCCCCCGGGCGGGTCCAGTGAGACCGTGCCCTTTCCGAACGCTGCAACCTTGAGTTTGTAAGTGGGCTCGAAAACAGCGGTGACCGTGGTGTTGGCCTTGACCGTCAGCACCAGCGGATTGGCGGTGCCGCCAGCGCCGCCTTCCCAGTGGTCAAAGTGCCAACCTGCGCCGGCTGTTGCCGTAAGCGAGACCGCCGTGCCCGGTTCATAGACGCCGCCGGCAGGGTCCAAAACAACAGTCCCGCTCCCGGACAGGTACACGGCCAGGGAGTAAGAGCTGGGATCGGTAGGACAACCCAGGCAGGCAACCAGAAGCAGAAGCAGAAGCGGCAGACAATTACGGACACTTCCTTTCATCAGAAAGCCCTCCTTGTCCCGAAGCCTTCCCATAATGAACGAAAAAACCGAAAAGGTCAACAAGGCTAACCGTTCAGCCAGGATAGAGGCTTACAGAAGAATCCAATATCGAATGCTCAATGTCCAATGTCCAAGGGAATCCAGAGACGGCTCGCTGAACATTGGGTGTTGAGCATTCGATATTGAATATTTCCTAGTTTCATCCTCCATCCTTCATCCTCCATCCTTCATCCTTCATCCTTCATCCTTCATCCTTCATCCTTGGCTGAACGCTTACCAATAAGGATTTTGGCCGGTTTTGTCTCTCCAAGTGCGCTCGCGGCCCCACCTGCAGACCCCCACCTGCACGCGCCCTCGTATGGTATCGAAGGACCTCACGACGCGAAAGCTGAAATACGTTCTTAGACGAATGGGTCCAGGCATTCATTGCAGCCGTGTGCAGAATGTTGTAGATTGGCTCCAGCGTTCGTCAGGCAGAACTCGTGCTCCTTGGAGTGGCCCGTCGTGTGACGCAGCGGGCAACAACCGCCAGGACGTGTTCCTTATGAATGGCGGCCGGCGGCTGTATGTCCCCTATCTGAAGGAGGGCGCCGCGCTGGCGATCGAGGTGGACGGCCGGAACCTGGCCCGGTAATGGGACGGAAGGGATAGAACGCGCCATGGACGGCCCCCCGAAGACCGCACGCCCCACGCTCTGGCTCAGCCTGTTGCCCCTCGCGGTGCTGCTGGCTCTGCTGATCTTCAACGTCGCGCTGTTCGGCGACGACGCCACGGCCGGCCCCAATCAGATCGCCATTCTGCTCGCGGCCATGTTCGCCGGCCTCATCGGCCGCTTCGTACTCAAACTCGAGTACCGTGCCTTCGAGGCCCGCGCCATCAAGTCCATCGTCCTGGCCATGGAGGCCGTCCTGATCCTGCTGATTGTCGGCGCCCTCATCGGGACCTGGCTCATCGGCGGCATCGTGCCCACCATGGTCTACTACGGCATCAAGCTGATCAGCCCGTCCGTGTTTCTCCTCGTGGCCTGCCTGGTCTGCTCCGTGGTGTCGCTGGCCATCGGAAGCAGTTGGTCCACCATGGGCACCGTGGGCGTGGCCTTGCTCGGCATCGGCACCGCCCTCGCCTTTCCGCCGCCGCTCGTCTGCGGCGCCATCATCTCGGGCGCCTACTTCGGCGACAAAATGTCCCCGCTGTCCGACACCACCAACCTGGCCCCGGCCGTGGCCGGAACCGACCTGTTCACCCACATCCGCCACATGTTCTACACCACCATCCCCGCCTACACACTCACCATCATCATCTTCACCACCATCGGCCTGTTCTTCTCCGTCGGCGAGTACGACCCCCACAAGGCCGACGAAATCGTCAACGCCATCCAGGCCCAGTTCAACGTCCAGCCCTACCTGCTGCTCGTGCCCGCCGCCGTCATTCTGCTCGTGGCGTGGCGCGTACCGGCGATCCCCGCCCTGGTCGTCGGCGCCATTCTGGGCGCCGTGGCGGCCCTCGTGTTTCAACCGGCGCAGTTTGCAGGGGCCGCGTGGACCGCCCGCTACATGCGCGTCGTCGAGGTCGCCTGGGGCGGCTTCGAACTGAGCACCGGCAACGACATCGTCGACACGCTGCTGTCCGGCGGCGGCATGATGGGCATGGTGAGCACCGTGCTCCTCATCCTGATGGCCATGCTCTTCGGCGGCGTCATGGAGGCCACCGGCATGCTGCCCCGCATCGCCGAGGCCATCCTCCACCTCGTCCGCGGCGCCGGCAGCCTCATCACCGCCACCATCGCCAGTTGCGTCCTTGTGAACCTCACCGCCTCGGAGCAGTACCTCTCGATCGTCATCGCCGGCCGCATGTTCCGCGGCGCGTACGAACGACACCGCCTCGAACCGAGAAACCTCTCGCGCGCCCTCGAAGACGGCGGCACCGTCACCAGCGTCCTCGTCCCCTGGAACACCTGCGGCGCCTTTGCAAGCGGCGTCCTAGGCGTCGCCACCCTGGCCTATCTCCCCTTCTGCTTCTTCAACCTGCTCTGCCCCGTCGTCGCCGTCACCATGGCCTCCCTCGGCCTCGCCATCAAGCGGCTACCCGAGGCCTGAAGATCGCGCCAATGATGTCAGGATGAAGCCATACGAAGAGCCCAGCGCATAGGCGTCCCGGGGGTGGCTCGTGGTTACTGGGAAAGGGCCGCCTTCGCTTCTTGGCCCCGCTTGCCGCCATGCTCGCGCAACACGGCCGCCACGTCCTCGTGGCCCGTCTTCAACGCGCAGTCCAGCGGCGTCTCGTCCTCGAGCGCGCGTGGATTGGCTTCGCCGCCGGCCTCGAGCAGTCGGGCGACGATGCCGGCGTTCCCGGCGTACGCGGCGTAGTGCAGCGCGGTCTGGCCGCGGATGTCGCGGGCGCCCGGATCGTCCCCCGCCTCGAGCAGCAAGGCCAGCACGTCGCCATGGTCGTAGAAAGCCGCGCGTTGCAGCGCCGTGCGGCGCTTCACGTCGCGCGCGTTCGTATCGGCCCCGGCATCGAGGAGCATGGCCACCAGGGCCGGGCTGCCCGTTTCACACGCCCCCATCAGCGCCGTGCGCTGCTGGTTGTCTATGACGTTGACGTCCGCGCCGTGGTCCAGCAGGAACTGGGCGAGTTCGTCGTGCCCCTTGTTGGCCGCCAAATGAATGGCCGTTTGAGAGTAGTCGCCTTGGAAGTCGACGTTCGCCCCGTGCGCCAGCAGCAGCGAAGCGATCGCTTCGTTCCCGTCCGCCGCGGCCCGAATCAAAGGCGACACGCCGGCGTAGCCCCGCCCGTCCACCTGCGCCCCGTGCGCAAGCAGCAGTCGCACCAGTTCCACATCCCCCGAGGCCGCGGCGTGGTAGATGGGCGCCCATTGCGTCTCACTGAACTCGTTGGGATCCGCCCCCGCGGTCAGCAGCAAGCGGGACGCACCGGCCTGCCCATAACGGGCGGCCAATTGCAGCGGCGTGACGTCCACCAGCTCCCAGACCGCCGGCACGGCGATCAGCCCGCCAAGCACCAAGGCGGCCATCACGGCAACGCCCAGGCCGCGCACCAGGTTGCCCTGAAAACCGTTCCTGGAGTGGACTGTCCTGCCGTCCACCCGGACCTCATAGTGCGAACCGAGCCACAGGCGGCTCGGGCGCGACTTCGCACTTACACCGAAGGTGTGTCTTCGCCCGTCATTGCCCAGGTAGGCCCCTTCGGTGAGATGCGTCTGCCAAGAGGGACTGTGGCTCGCCACAGCGCTGCCGTTCACGGTGACCTCGAGCGGCGCGTACAGATACAAAGAGCGCAGCCGCGCCGTGTGCCGAATGGCGAGAATATCCCCGTCGTGATGAAACTGCTCGAACATGCTCTGCCTCTTCCAGCCCAAGGGCCACTCGTTCCCCAACAAGTGACGCAACCATAGCATCCTGACGCGGCGTTGTCAACAGATATCTGACGCGTAAAGCGTTGAGTTCGTGCGTGTTATTGCCATTCGAGACTTTGGCTTAGGGTATGCGGTGTGGCTGCCGCCTTCGCACACGCCCCTACTTCCGTCTTGGCTTGCACGCCCGCGTCAGGGCCTGATCGAGATCGGCGATGATGTCCTCGACGTCCTCGATCCCGACCGACAGGCGCACCAGCGTGTCGGTGATGCCGAGGGCGTAGCGCTGCTTGCGCGTGTAGTCGTAATAGCTGACGGTGGCCGGGTGGGTGATGAGCGTTTCGACCCCCCCAAGGCTGGGTGCGATGAAGCACAGCTTGAGTTTGTCGAGGAACCTCTTGGCTTCGCGCTTGCCGCCGCGTATGTCAAAGGTGACGACGCCTCCGAAGCCCTTCATCTGGCGCATAGCGATGTCGTGGTGAGGGTGGCTTTCGAGGCCAGGGTAGTACACGCGCTTGACGCATGGGTGGCCCTCGAGGAATCGCGCGACGGCCATGCCGGATTCGTTGTGCCGGGCCATGCGCACGGCGAAGGTTTTCAGGCCGCGCAGCAGCAAGTAGCAGCAGTGCGGGTCGATGACGCCGCCGGTGGCCTTGTGCATCACGCGGATTTCGTCGATCAGCTCCCGGCGCCCGAGCACGGCCCCGCCCAGGATGTCGTTGTGTCCCCCGAGGTATTTCGTGCAACTGTGGACCACGAGGTCCACGCCGAACTCGAGCGGCCGCTGATTGACGGGCGTGCTGAACGTGCTGTCGAGCACGGTGAGCACGTTATGGTGGCGGGCGATGGCCGTCAGCTTGTCCATGTCGAAGATGTTGAGGTAGGGATTGGTGGGCGACTCCGAGAAGACAAAGCGAGTCTTCTCGTTGACCGCCGCCTCCATCGCGTCGTAGTCGCCGAAGGGCACGACCGTGCAGTCGACCCCGAAGCGCTGGAGGTAGCTGCTGCAGAACTCGAGGGTCTTCTTGTAGGCGTCGTCCGTGATCACGATGTTGTCGCCGCTGCGCACCAGCGCCAGGATCGTCGTCACGATCGCGCTCATGCCCGAAGCGAAGACCACGCAGTCCTCCGCGCCGCCGAGCACGGCCAGCCGCCGCTCGACGACCTGCTCGGTCGGATTGCCGTAGCGTCCGTACTCGAAGCGCGCCTTGCCGTGCTTGGTATACGCTTCGATCTCCTTGCTGTCCTTGAAGGCGTAGGTCGCGGTCTGGACGATGGGGGTGGTGATGGAATCGGCGTAGCGCTTGCGGTCTTCGCCGGCATGAATGGCGCGTGTCGAGAGCCCGCCGGAGGCGGCGTGGTTGTTCTTGTCCTGGGATTTCTTCATGTCGCTTCCCTTCCTATGCAGACGCGCCTTGGGTAGGCCGAGTTCCCGGCGGAACCCTCCGGCGAGGCCGCAGAGACTGTAGGATATTGGATCTCGGGCGTGATGGCAAGACAAACGGAAGCGCGGCGTGTTACAGGGCATTGGCGGCCAGGGGACCGGGGGCTCTCGCGCGCCGCGTCGAGCGGGGGCGCGGCATTCAGTCTCGCCGTTCCATGAATCCTCGGGAGCGCATCCAGTCGATGCAGTGGCCGGGCCAGGTCGAGAGCACCGGGTCGTCGGGCGCGAGCCCGAAGCCGTGCGGCCCCGCGCCGTACAGGTGCATCTCGGCGGGCACTTTTGCCTTGCGCAACGCCAGGTAGAACTGCACGCTGTTTTCGGGGACGACCCCCGCGTCTTCATTGCTGTGCACGAGAAACGTCGGCGGCGTGTCGTGGCCGACCTGCTCCTCGTTCGACAGCAGCGCGATCAGCTCGGGGTCCGGCTCGGGTCCGAGCAGGTTTCGCCTCGAACCCATGTGGGCGTACGGCGGCCGGAGCGTGATGACCGGATAGAGGAGAACCATGAAATCGGGCCGGCAGCTCACTCGGTCGATGGCGTCGCTCGCCTCGGCATCGCCCGCATCGAAGTGCGTGCCCGCGCTCGAGGCGAGGTGCCCGCCGGCGGAAAAGCCCAGAATGCCGATGCGACGCGCGTCGACCCCCCATTCGGCCGCACGCGCGCGCACGGTGCGTATGGCGCGTTGGGCGTCGTGCAGCGGGACCGGGTGCCGGTACGGGGCGGTGCGGTACTCGAGGATGAAGGCGCTCACGCCCTCGCGCTTGAGCCATTGGGCGATCTGGCGCCCCTCGTGGTCCATGGCCAGGTTGGAGTATCCCCCGCCCGGACACACCACGATGGCCGCCCCCGTCGCCCGTTCCGCCGGCGCCAGGTGCACCGTGAGCCTCGGGCGCCCCGAGTCGTCGTCGCCCCGCGCGCCAGGCGCGCCCTCGGGCCATAACAGCACCATCGTGGCCGCCGGATCGCCCGGGGCGGGCGCCGCCGCCGCACACGGGCCAGCCAGGCATACCATCGTCAGGCCGATCAACAATGTCACTGCCCACCACACGCCTTGCGTCATGCCCATCGCCGGTCTCCTTATGGGTTGATGGAACCGGAATCCTACCGCATACGCGGCATGCTACTGAAATGCGACCGCGGCCGGAGGGCCGCCCGTGCACCCGCCACACTACCGCCCCGACGCGCCACGCTCGGCCAGGACTTCAGACAGAAGGTCCGGGCGGTCCGACAGGACGGACGCGACCCCGGCGTCGAGCAGGTGGCGCATCCGGTCCGCGCTATTGATGGTGTGCATGAGCACCGTGATGCCCTTGCGGCGCAAGGCCTCCAGGTCGTCCGGCTCGAGCTTGAACCCATGCAGTATGTCTTCGTTGATGGCGAGGATGTCGGCCGTGGGCTCGTAGGACGCCCAGTCCGGTTGGCGCAGGCGATTGAGCATCTCGATTCCGTTGTTGAGGTCGTAGCAGCAGATCAGATTCGGCGCGAGTCGCCGCGCCAGATTCATCAGCGGCACGCTGATCGACGCCACGGCCACGCGGTCTAACGCATCGGCCTCCTCAAGGACCTTCACGGTGGGCTCGGCCACCCCGGTCTGCAGCTTCAGCTCGATCAGAAAACGGGAGTCCGGCAACGCCCGCAGCACCTCGGCCAGCGTCGGCACCACTATCCCCTTGCCTCGGTAGGGGAACGTCTGCCCGTGGTCCCGGGTGAAACGGTAGCCCGCGTCGAGGGCCTTCACCTCGGCGAGGGTCATTTCGGCCACCGGCCCCGTCCCGTTCGTCGTGCGATCCACCGCCTTGTCGTGCAGCAGCACGACGTGACCGTCCGCCGTGAGCTGCGCGTCGCCCTCCAGCAAGGCGTCAGGCCATCGTGCGGCCGCGTTCTTGAACGCCTCGAGCGTGTTTTCCGGCCACAGCAACCGGCCGCCGCGGTGAGCGCCAAGCACCAGCGGCTTGCAGAAGAATGGCTTCCCCGCCGCTCCCGACCCGGCCGCGGAAGCCAAGGCGGTGGGCAGGCACAGCAGCACCGCTATTGCGGTGCCGGACGAGCACATAAGCATGTCGGTCACTTCCCTTCGTCGTAGCTGCTCACGCTCCAAGGATCCCACACTGGCAGGCGTCTTCGCTCAACGCCCGCCGGGCGGGCCAGCACATCCTACCGTGGCGCGGCCCCGTCTGTCCATTTTCCATTGGCCTACGCCCCAAAAGGGTGCACAGCGCTCCGACTTCGTGCTAAAACCACACCCACCTATGGCCAAACGGATACTCATCCTCGGCGTAGGCCCCAACGCCGCCCGCGTCGTCCGTAAAGCACGCCAACTCGGCTCCTACACGGTCGCCATGGACGCGCACGCCCAATCCCTCGTCCTCCAAGCGGCCGACGAGGCCCACGTCGGCAATATCCTCGATGAGGCCGAGATTGTCAGCATAGCGCGCCACGCCAAGGTCGACGGCCTCTACCCGCCGCCGGAACCGGCCGTGACGCCCGCGGCGCGCGCCGCGGCCCAATTGGGGCTGGCGGCTCTCGAGCCCGAGGCCGCGGCGCTCACCAGGAACAAGCTGGCGATGCGAGAGGCGTTCGCGGCGCACGACGTACCCAATCCCCCCTTCCGGGGCGTCGGCTCGCTCTCCCAGGCCGAGCAGGCCGCCCGGGCCTTGCGATTGCCCCTGATCGTCAAACCGGCCGACTCGTTTCGCAGCGTCGGCGTGGCGCGGGTCGACCGTATCGAGGAAATGTCGCTGGCCTACGCCCGCGCAATGGATGCGTCGGACATCAATACGGTGCTGATAGAGGCGGTGATCGCGGGCGGCGAGTTCTCGCTGGACGCCGTGGCGGTAAACGGGACGATCCACTTCGGGGCCGTGATGCGCCGAGAGTGCTGCCAAGTTCCCATCTGCGCATATGAAGGCCTCTTCGCGCCGCCGCCGCTGGACGATCAAGGACGCACCGCGCTGCTCCAGGCGGCCCGCGACGCGTTGCGGGCGCTCGGCGTGGTCAACGGCTCCGTCCACGTCGAGGCCATCCTGACCTCGGCTGGGCCGCGCGTCATCGAGGTCGCGCCCTATCCCGCCGCCACGTGGTTGCCCCAAGACGTGGCCGCCCTGGCCGGTGGCGTGGACAGCGAGGCGAACGCACTGCGCGCCGCCGTGCGTGAGCGGCCTTGCTCAGGGCCACCTTGCGACCGCGGGGCCGCGCTTTACTGGATACCGACACGCTCCGGCGTCGTCACCAAGATCCGCGGGCTCCAGGCCGCGCGCGCCGTCGACGGCGTGCAAGACGTCGTCATGACCGCGCAACCGGGGGACGTGATGGGCCACGTGGTGGACTGCCCGACCCGCGACCGCGTAGGATACGTGGTTGCGACGGGCGCCACGGCCCCCGCGGCCGTGAACGCGGCCAAGCGGGCGCGCGACTGCTGCGAGGTGGTCACGAGCCCCGCATACCAGTAGGCCCGGAGTTGGTCTCGACCACGATGGAACACGCCTTTGCTTTCGATATCGAGGCGCGCGACCGCGGATGCGCGGCGCGCGCCGGCCGCTTGCGCCTGCCCCACGGCGACGTGCAGACCCCCGCGTTCATGCCGGTGGGCACGCAGGGCAGCGTGAAGGCCCTGTCGCAGGAAGACCTGCGCGAAGTCGGCGCAGAGATCATCCTGGCCAACGCCTACCACCTGTACCTTCGCCCCGGCACGGAGGTCCTCGAGCAGGCCGGCGGACTCCACCGCTTTATGAGCTGGGACCGGCCGATTCTGACGGACTCGGGCGGATTCCAGGTGTTCAGCCTCGCCGGGCTCACCAAGGTCACCGACGAAGGCGTCGCATTTCAGAGCCACATCGACGGCTCGCGTCATTTCATGACGCCCGAGAAGGCCGTGGACGTGCAGATGGCCATCGGCGCCGACGTGATGATGTGCTTTGACGAGTGCACGCCGTATCCGGCGACCCGGGAGGCCGCCGAGGCCTCGATGCGGCTCACCCACGCCTGGGCAGCCCGCTGCAAGAACCGCTGGATCGAGCGCGGCCCCGGCCCTCAGGCCCTCTTCGGCATCGTGCAGGGCGGCGTCTACGAGGACCTGCGCGCCGAGAGCGCGGCCCATATCGTGGACCTCGGATTTCCGGGCTACGCCATCGGCGGGGTCAGCGTCGGGGAGAGCAAGGAAGAGATGGCCGCGGTGGTCGAAGCAACGGCGCCCCGCCTGCCCGAAGGCCAGCCCCGCTACCTCATGGGCGTCGGGCCGCCGGAGGACCTGTTGCACGCCATCGAACAAGGGGTGGACCTGTTCGACTGCGTTATGCCGACGCGCAACGCGCGCAATGGCTGCCTGTTCACGTCGCAGGGCAAGCTCAACATCAAGAACCAACGGCACGTCACGGACTTCGGTCCCCTGGACCCAGCGTGCGGATGTCCCGTTTGCCGGACCTACACGCGGGCGTATCTGAGCCACCTGTTCCGGGCCGGAGAGATTCTGGCATTGCGGCTCAACACTTTACACAACCTTTTCTTTGTGCTAGAATTGGCCGCTAATGTCCGCCAAGCGATTCGGGACGGGCAGTTTCCGGAATTCAAACGGGCTTTCTTGGAGAGCTACCGTTCGCCCGCGGGGCCGGCGCCCGCGGCCGGGGCTGTCCCTGCCGCCCGGTGAGGCGGCGGCCCGGGCAGAGCCATCCCCGAGCGTAAGCCTATTGAGGAGGGAAGCGTACCGTGTGGAACGTGTTGCTGGCCCAAGCGCAAGAAGCAGCGCAGCAGGCAATGGAGCAAGGGCCTGTGGAGGCCCTGCCCGAGGGAGTGGCCCCAGAGCTGGCCCCGAATCCCCTGATGCAAATGCTGCCGATGCTGCTCATCTTCGGCGCCATCATGTACTTCTTCATGATTCGCCCGAACCAAAAGCGAGAGAAAGAGCGCCGCGAGATGCTCGCCTCCCTGTCCAAGGGCGACAAGGTCGTCACCTCGGGGGGCATCTGCGGATCCATCGTGGGATTGACCGACAAGACGGTCGTGCTGCGCGTTGGTGACGACCGCAACATGAAGATGGAGTTCCTGCGCGGCGCGATTTCCCAAGTCACCGCACGCGACGGGCAGGACTAAGGTGTAAACCCAAGCTACCTGGGGCGTTGACACGGCGCAGAACGCTCAGTTCCCTACGCCCCGTGGAGTCACTGAATGAACAAGAATGTCTATCGAGCAATCATTATCTATGCGGTGCTGGTTGTCGCCGCCCTGTACGTCTACCCGACGATCGGGTGGATGACCTTGTCGCAGGAAGCCCGCCAAGCCAAGGTCGAGGCGTGGGAAGCTGAGGACAGCGAATACCACGAACCGGCCATCCTGCGCGACACGGCCAAGGCCATCAAACGTTGGGCGCAGTTCGATCGCTCGAAAGTCGTCACCCTCGGCCTGGACCTGCAAGGCGGCGTCCACATGGTCGTCGGCTTTGACCTGACCGAGGAGCTGGAGGAGCAGGGCATGACCGACGCCTACCTCCAGAACCTGATCCTCCGGAGGATTCGCCGCCGCATCAACGACTTCGAGGCCAAGGACCCCATCATCCAGGCCGCCGGCACAAACCAAATCCAGATCCAGCTCCCCGGCGAGCAGGACATCGAACGGGCCGTCGAGTTGATCAAGAAGACCGCCTATCTGACCTTCCACATCGTGGCCGGGCCCGACGAAACGCTCAAGGTCTACGAGAAGATCAGCAAGCACCCGAAGTTCAGCAACCGCTTCACCCCCTTCCTGCAGCCACCGGCATTCCAGGGTGGGCCCTTCCGAGTGCCGCCGGATAGTCTCAAAAAAATCCAAGCGATCGCCGCCGAATTGAGCGAAGAGCCCGAACTGATCCCGGAAAGCCAGACCCTGCTGTTCAGCCAGCCCCCGAACCCATGGGACGACGAGCAGAACTACGAACTGTACTTGGTCGAAAAACACGAACTGATGTCGGGCGAAGGCCTGCGCATGGCCTTGGACCGGCCCAACGACGAAAGGCCCGGCAAGTACCAGATCCTCTTTCAATTCACCGGCGCCGCGACCAACCAGTTCGCCGAGGCCACCGGAGCCAACATCGGCCGCAGCATGGCCATCGTCGTGGACGGCGTCGTCGTGTCGGCCCCCACGATCCAGACGAGAATCGCCGGCAGCGGACGTATCACCGGCAACTTCACCGCCATGCAGGCCCGCGACCTCGCCATCGCTTTGAACTCGGGCTCGATGCCGGTTCCCATTCGCGAGGACTTCACCGGGACCGTCGGCGCGAGCCTCGGCCGAGACTCGATTCAGAAAGGCGTGTACGCGTCTCTCGGCGCGCTCATCGCCGTGGCGGCGCTCATGATCGTGTGCTACCATGTGGGCGGCATCGTGGCGTGCGTCGCCCTGTTCCTCAACGGCGTCATCATGCTGGCCGCCTTCGCCTACTTCCGACTCACCCTCACGTTGCCCGGCATTGCCGGCTTCGTGCTCACCATGGGCATGGCCGTCGACGCCAACGTGCTCATCTTCGAGCGTATCCGCGAGGAGGTGCGCAACGGCAAGTCGCTCGTGTCGGCGATCGAGTTGGGATACCAGAAGGCCACCGTCACCATTTTGGACGCCAACATCACCACCTTGATCGCGGCCTTGGTCCTCTTGCAGTTCGGCACCGGCCCCGTCCAGGGCTTCGGCGTCGCCCTCGCCATCGGCATCTGCACCAGCGTATTCACCGCGCTCGTGGTGACCCAGGCCGTCTTCGATTTCCTCACCGCCCGCGGCTGGCTCAAGAAACTGTCCATGACCGCCATTATGAAGCCCGACACCAAGATCCGATTCATCGAGCTGCGCAACAAGGCCTTTATCGTCAGCGCCATCATGCTCGTCATCGGCGTCGGCGCCTTCGTCTTCCGCGGCGAGGACAACTTCGGCGTCGACTTCCGCAGCGGCACCAGCCTCATCGCCCGGCTCGACAGCCAGCAGCCCGTCCACATCGCCGACGTCCGACAGCAACTGATCGAGGCCGGCTTCACCAACCCGGTGGTCCAGGAGTACGGCGGCGGAGAGGACCTGGCCCAGAACGTGTTCGCCGTACGGACCGTCGATGACCCCGCCGCCGCCGGCGAAGGCGAGGCCCCGCCCGATCGCGGCGCCGTCCGCACGCGCGTCCAAGAGGCGCTGGCGCCGCTGTGTGTCGGCGAGGCGGACGCGTCGAGCGTGCACATCGAGCAGGAGCAGTCCGTCGGGCCCGCCATCGGCGCCCAGTTGCGGATCGATGCCTTGAAGGCCGTGTTCTTCGCCCTCATGTTTATGATCGCCTACATGTGGTTCCGCTACAACCTCGTCTTCGGCATCACCGCCATCGTCGCCCTGATCCACGACGTGGTCATCACCGTCGGCTTGCTGTCGCTCTACGGCGGCCACCTCGACATGATCGTCATCGCCGCAGTGCTCACCATCATCGGCTACTCGGTCAACGACACCGTGGTGGTCTTCGACCGCATACGCGAGAACATGCGCAGCTTCGCCGGACGCGAATTCAACTACGCCGAGATCATGAACCTCGCCATCAACCAGACACTCAGCCGCACCATCCTGACCTCCGGCCTCACCCTCCTGGCGGTCCTCGCGCTCTTCATCGCAGGCGGCCCGGTCCTGCGCGACTTCGCGTTCTGTCTGATCATGGCGGTCGTCGTCGGCACCTTCTCCAGCGTGTTCGTGGCCAGCGCCCTCGCCTATGTCTGGCAGAACTGGCGACAGCACCACCGAACCACAGGCCCTCGAAAAGGACGCCGACTCGGCAAGGAAGCGGCCTCAACCCGCAAGATGGGCAAATCCAGGGCCGCCACCACCTGACACATCGCCGAGATCCATCAAGGCCCCGCAGCCACCGCGTTGCGGGGCCTTTTCTCGCGGGCTATCGCGTCATGGCGTAGTGCAGCGGCAACCGATCCCAGCCCGGATACAGGTTGACATTGAGCAGCAGCGGCAGGTCGGCCAAGTCCCGCACGCGGTACACGCCCCTCACCAGGCCCGTGGCCTGCTTGGGCACGGTGAACCCCTCGAACCGCGACCACGGCGCGTAGTACACCGGGAAGAACACACGCGTCACCGCCGCCTCTGCGCCACCCGAATCCGGCAGCGAGACCTCCACGGTGCGGGTGAAGTCCCGCAAACGGCCCTCGGACTCGTAGCAAAACACCAACGGCACGGTACGGCCGCTGCCGGCGATCTCGACTACCAAGTACTCGGTCTGGACGGGGAGATCCGTGCGCTCCACCGGCACCCGGTCCATGCGAGCGAAATCCTGCGGACGCCACAGCACCCGCTCGCCGTCGTCGCAGACAGCGGTGGTTGTTTGCAGGGCTTCGCGCTCGGCCTGCTCGTAGCTGCGCAGCACGGCGGCCACCGGCTTGTGCTGATACCACCGCAACCCCACCAGGGGCACAGTCAATCCCACCGCGGCGATGAGGGCGAACCCGCCCGCGTTGCGCACGAATCCGCCTAGCCAGGCGCGGGCCTCCCCCGCGTGCTCCCGCCACCGAGCACGGCCGACCCATGTAGACAGCGCCGACGCCCCCTCGATGACCTGCTGCAAAAGACACCCCGCCGCCCACAGAGACACGATGTGAAGGTGGAAGTAGTGGCGCAAGCTGAAGCGCAGCGCCGGATATCCGGCGAACCAGCACAGAACGAACAGCGCGCACAGCGCGGCACGCACCCCGCGACGCCCCGCGATCAACACCAGCACCGCGGCCACGCAATAGCGGCCATAGGCGAGGACAACGCGCATCGCCGCGCCGTAGGCCCTGTAGAATCCGGCCACCAGGGGATGCGTCAGCCCCCGCGGCGCAGGATTCGAGGGGGGCACGCGCATCTCGTCCACAATGCGCAAGACCGACGCGTAAGCGCGCACGACGAAGTCCGCCGGAAACGTCCTGGCCAGCAGCCAAAGGTACTCGGAACTGGCCTTGTCGTACACGGCCGTGTAGTGCCGCAATGGTTCCCGGCCTCCGTTGGCGCGCTCGTTATAGCTCTCGACGACGGCCCGTGTGTACTCGTCCAGGAAGGGGGCGCCGAGATCATAGACCTTCGACCCGACGCCCAGCCGGCGGTCGCAGTAGCCCAGCGTGCCGATGAGTGTGTCGTGACTTGAGTTGTTCGCCCGGAAAAACAGCACGTGCAGGATCGGACCGCCAAACAACACAAAGCACGCCAGGAACACCGCTATCGCGCCGAGCCGGGCCCCCACCGTTTCTTTCAGCTTGCCCGGCATGAACACCACCGCGACCACCGCGAACGCCGGGACGCATATCAGCAGGTCTTGCCGAAAGCCAAGGCCAAACCCAAGCAGGGCGCCGCAACCGGCCGCCAATCCAAGCAACGGCCGCGTCGCCCACCGCCGGCGCGCGACGTGCCCCATCATGAGAATCGCGGCCAGGAAAAACGGCGCTTTGGCGTAGTCGCGCAGGTCCGGCAGGTGTTGCAGATGCAGCGGCGCCAATACGAACAGCACGCCGAACACCGTCGCCAGCCGCCGCCTCATCGCCAGGCGGAACAGGCCGTACGCGGCGGCCGACGCGGCCCCGTAAAGAAGCCCGTACAACGGCGTGAGGCCGGACCAGGAAATCCCGAAGGCCTTCCAGAACAAGGCCACCGTCATCAGAAAATACAGGTGAAAGCGCTGGCAGTTGACCCAACCGCCGAAGTCCGGATGCGGGTGGTACTCCTGCCATTGCTCCGCGCTCAACGCCGACGGCGCCGCAGGAGCGACCGGCAGGTCTTCGGGCAGGTCCTCGGGCGAGATCGAGTCCCGCCGGCCGTACAGGAAATCCTCCAGCGCCGGAGCCTTCGACAGCATCGGATTCTCGAAGCCCCGGCCGCACGCCCACATGACGGCCGGACCGAACATGTGCTGCAAGAAGCTCGGCCGACCGCCCCACGTGGACACGTAGACCATCCCGACCGCCGCCCCGAGAACGAACAGCGCCGAGGCGAGCCGCGCGTCCCACGGGAGGCGCGATGCGGCCTTGGTGAGCAACGTCCTCATGCCTCTCCCCCTCGCACGCTAATCTCGCCAGACGTACGTGGCCACCGACCTCGCCCAGACCCGCCCCTGAGCCCGGCCCGCGGCCGCGGGCGCCATGCTCCCGAGCAAGACCAGCACCGGCAACGCCAGTCGCACAAGATCCAATCCGACGTCCACGGCGTGTCTCCTCGAAGTAGCCCGTACCGCTCACCGTATCAGTGCCTGGCCATTCGTGCAACTACGCATTCTTGGCCCGAGGCCGCTTCCAACGCACGCCGGCCGCCACGCGCGGCGAAGGCCGAATTGCGCCAGCACATTCGGACCGCGCATAATCAAGGTGTGTGCCGACATCGCCGGAGGTGTGCCCGTTGCCCCAGGGGATATCGAGTCTGCTCGTAATGCTGCCACTCGTCGTGTGCCAACAGCCGCCTTTCGCCCGGTGCCAGGCCGTGCCCATGCCGGGGCGGCAGGTGGCCTTCGAGATTGGCGGGGCTGAGATTGCGCGATACCACTACGACGCGTCGTATCACCGCCCCTTCGTGTTCCCCTTGATCGGCCCGGCCGGACGCGGCTTGACGCGCCTCACCCACCCCCACGACCCCGATGGTCACGGCCACCACCTCTCCATCTGGATCTCCCATCGCGACGTCAACGGCGCCAACTTCTGGGAAACCGGCGCGGCCCGAATCCTGCACCAGGCCATCGAGAAACTCGAGGA
>Ga0272442_10002501_pt1 | contig 26632 bp, 17 predicted proteins | sample SSMForm2O_FD_200262 | JGI IMG/M metagenome (GOLD analysis project Ga0272442, IMG submission 200262) | Marine sediment archaeal communities from Little Sippewissett salt marsh, Falmouth, MA, United States - SSM-Form-2O | ecosystem: Environmental > Aquatic > Marine > Wetlands > Sediment ... | reverse complement strand
TCCAGTCGGCTAGCTTCGCCCCGGTCATCGTATACACACGGATCGCATCGCCACGGTCACCATGGATGATCTCCGCCTTTCCATCTCCGTTCACGTCGCCGGCACAGAGGCCGTCGTTCTCCTCGAAGTCCAGAATCCAGTCGGCTAGCTTCGCCCCGGTCATCGTATACACACGGATCGCATCGCCACGGTCACCATGGATGATCTCCGCCTTTCCATCTCCGTTCACGTCGCCGGCACAGAGGCCGTCGTTCTCCTCGAAATTTACCTCAAATCCCCGTCCAACCGCACTGGTATACTTCACATAGTCTTTTATGTCGCTATAGGTATGCCCGGAGTACGGGATGCTTCCGTATCCCCCTGTTCCGTAGCCTGTACCGTGGCTGTTCCTGATAATCCAGGAGCCGGCGGAGTCGTCATAACCCACGAGAACGATACAATGGCTCCAGTGCTTTGAGCAGACCGATAGGGGGCCATGACAGATAAGCGCCCTCTTTATCTCATCTATACCGCTCCCAACACTGCCGTAATATCCTATCTGCCAGAGCCTCTGCTCCCAGCCGGAACACCTGGTACACGCGGCATCGCTTGCCACATACGGGAAGCAGGCCTCATCTGGAGCACCGTTGTTTTTTGTATATTTCAGGACATAATGAGGCCACCCGCCATCACACGTACCGGAACACCCGCAGGCTGATACCATCGCCTGCTCCGAGAGATCGGGTGTATTGCCATGCTCCACGAGGCTTGTCCCCTCTACGGCACCTATTGCGGAGAATGCCCAGCATGACCCGCACCCGCCCTGCAACCAGATCGGGGGCAGGTTCACGTAGTCCCTCCAGTCAAAACGGTCAGGCAGTGTCCCCACGGCACATCGGTTACAGGGGGCGCATTGTGTTCCTCCACAATCGATTCCTGTCTCATCCTGGTTTTGTATCCCATCATAACAGGTGGGAAGTGATATGGCGGCCAACGTCGGAGGAATAAGCACGGAGATGACAGTCGGTGTCGGGGACGTGATGACTGCGACATATGTCGGCGGGAGCGTTTTTGCTGTGGGAACTGTCCCGACGATTATAGGCGTCTGGATCGATTCTGCCTGTGTTTCGATAAAACAGTAATAGAGCTCTCCAGCCTCATCAGCTCCGCACGGGCCGCTCGTTTCCGGGCAGGGAGTAAATCCGCGATTTTCAGCGTCCTCGGGATGCATACAACCACACCCATCAGGGCATGGTTCGAATGCAGTCTCAAACGGTAGAAAACAGTACATGAATTCATTTGATTCATCATATCCACATGGATCCGGAAAATTCGGGCATGGAGTGAGCCCTTCCCGTTCGGCATCGTAAGGACGCATGCACTCGCAGGATTCCGGGCATGTTGCAATCACAGGTCCGGTGGGCGGGATCACCGTGAGCGTGGCAATTAATGTTGCTTCGGGCGCAGGTGTCTGGATCGAAAGCGGTTCATAACAGAACAACGGATTTTGCATACGATCATAGCCGCAGAGGATCATTTCCCCCATGCAGGGCTCGTATCCAATGGTTTCAGCCTCTTCCGGCGCCATGCATGTGCACGTGCCGGGACAGTCGGCCATCCCCCCTTTATCTTCAGGTGGCGGTTGATAACAATAGAGTGGATCTTTGAACCGGTCGTATCCGCACACGATCTTCTCCCCGCCGCAGAGCTCATATCCAAGCAAAATCGCCTCGTCCGGTGCAAGACATGTACAGGGCTTTATACATTCGGTCTCTGCCTGTGCAAAGAAGACGAGGCTGATAATACCAATTAGAAGACAACACAAAGAGATTGTACGCAACAATTCCTCCCCCTTTTCATGCGAACCGATGATGTTTCTTGTATTTAACTCTCTCCCTGCATTCCCCACTTCTCACCGCGGTATCCGGAGGCGCAATAAATCAGGTTCTTTTTATTTCACCGAATAATCATGGAAAAGAGCTTATGACTTAATCTTTGTAATTACCGGCGCTAAGATAAAAGGTGCTTTTTCGAAAGGTTTTATATCGAATGGTTCAATTTAGTACTATAAGGTGCGAAGACATGAGAAGCCCGTTAAAGTTTACAGAAGGCCGGAGCGGTGGGAGGGGAAGAGGCTTAATCCAGCTCTATATCCTCCATTCACTTAAAAAGGAGCCGAAATCCGGTTATGATCTCTTAAAGGAAATATCTGAAAAGACAGGCGGCGCATGGGTGCCGAGCAAGGGAACACTCTACCCTATGCTCAAGAAAATGGAAGAGGAAGGCCTGATAGTCGTATCAGAGACCGGAAAACGATACAAGAATATCTTCAGCCTGACTGCAAAGGGAGAGAAGACCCTCAAAGAGATCGTGAGGGAAAGACGGGAGGAGAAAGAGAAGATGTACCTCTTCAGGAACCTCCTCTTCGAGATCTTCGGAAACGAACCCGAGTCTGTCAGGGCTGACCTGATGGAGATCCGGTTCATCGCCGAGAGGCTTACCGGCAAAAAGCAGGCCGAGGCACGGACTCTGATAAAAACCTGTCTTGGAAAGATAAAGGGGCTGGAGATCGATGAAGGCAGTAACGGTTGTTGACCTGACAAAGAAGTTCGGCGATTTCACTGCCGTTGACGGCGTCTCATTCGATATCGCCGAAGGAGAGATCTTCGGCCTGCTGGGGCCGAATGGAGCAGGAAAGACGACGACGATATCGATGCTTGCAACCATCGCCAGGCCCGACTCGGGGAAGGGGGAGGTTGCCGGTCATGATATTGTGAAGGACGAGGCAGGTGTAAGAAAGTCGATCGGGATAGTGTTCCAGGACCAGAGCCTCGACGAGGAACTGACCGGCTGGGAGAACATGGACTTCCATGGTAGACTATACCGGATACCTAAGAGTACACGGGATGAACGCATAGAGGAACTCCTCGACCTCGTTGGACTGACCGAGCGGAAAGACGACTTTGTCAAGACGTATTCCGGAGGGATGAGGAGGAGGCTTGAGATCGCACGGGGGCTCCTGCATCGGCCGAAGGTTCTCTTCCTGGACGAGCCGACACTCGGTCTCGATCCCCAGACGCGAAATTACCTCTGGGATTACATCGAGAAACTGAGTAGCGAGATGAACATCTCTGTGATCCTCACGACACATTACATGGACGAGGCCGACAGGCTCTGCGACCGTGTCGGGATCATAGACAAGGGAAAGATTATCGCCCTGGATACTCCGGAAGATCTGAAGAAGACCATCGGCGGTGATGTGGTCACTGTCAGGTCTCCGGACTACGCCGGAAAAATATCGGATTTTTCAGCCCCCTGGATCGAGAAAGTGGAGAGCTATGACGGCTTCTTCTCCATAGCCCTGCATGGCGCCGAGGAGCATCTGCCTGAACTGATCCAGATACTGGTCGCAAGAAAGATTGCCATCTCTTCCGTTTCGGTCCATAAACCGACTCTCGAAGACGTTTTTCTCCACTATACCGGCAGGAGGATACGGGACAGCGAAAACGGCGCAAGGGAACATCTTCGTATGGCGTACAGGGCAAGGAGGCACCATTAATGGATGTTGTATATACCATCTGGCTCCGGAACATCAAACGCTACCTGAGGTCACGCAGCAGGATTATCGGAAGCCTTGGGATGCCTCTCTTCTTCCTTGTCATTCTCGGATTCGGCCTGAATTCGGTGGTGACCATCCCGAGCATCAGCGAAAACTACGTCGAGTTTCTGGTGCCGGGAATCGTCTCGATGAGCGTCCTCTTCATGTCGATCTTCTCGGGGGCTCAAATCATATGGGACAAGCAGTTCGGATTTTTGAAAGAGACGCTTGTCGCCCCGGTTACACGCATCGAGATCATGCTCGGCCAGGCGTTTGGCGGGGCGACCACGGCGATGCTCCAGGGAACGATCATCCTTGTGCTGTCCCTCTTCATCGGGCTTTCTATCCCGGAAATCAGCGGACTTCTGACTGCATTCGGGTTCATGGCGCTTATTGGTGTTGGATTCACCTCTCTCGGGATCGCGATCGCCTCGAGGATGGAGGACATGAACGGATTCCAGTTGATCATGAGTTTTCTGATATTCCCCATATTCGGCCTCTCGGGCGCGATGTTTCCCATCGAGAGCCTCCCGCCCATTTTCCGATCCCTGACCCTGGCGGATCCTCTCACCTATGGCGTCGAGGGGGTCCGGTTCGGTCTCTGCGGAGTCTCCCAGATAAATCCTGTCACATGCCTCCTGGTGTTGCTGGCATTTTCAGTCGGGATGATCCTCTTTGGGGCGTTTCTCTTCAGGAAGATAAAGATGTGAATTTCACAAAAAAATCGGGGGTTTGCAGACCGTATATGAATATGTTGAAAAGAAGGTCCCCTCACAGCGGATGCAATCCGCAACCACTCCGAAAACACCGTGGCAGGCATCCTCCGACGGCGCGGAATAACCGGCACGTGCAGAAGCAATGCGGTCTGTAGAATGCATGGCTGCAACACTGTAACAGTATGGATCGGCACATTCCAACAAGCCAGTTTCCATCGACGGTGGACCCTTCCTGCCTGCGATTTGTATGAAAGCGGCATTATAGATTTAATACGCAAATTAAGGGTCGATCCTTCGTGCGCTCCAATGGAAAGAAAGGGGTATAAAAATATATATGATCTGTTTACTATTGCAGACTGTCAACAGGATCCTAATCTGCACATAGAGAAAATAATGGGCAGGGATCCCTGCACCCAACCCTGCCAAACACCCTCATCTATTCACACCGACAGCAACTCACTGAGGTACACTCCCGAACCGAGCCACCAGGTATCGTCAACGGGACGCACATACGAAAGCTTCTGCTCGACTTTTCCCGTAGCGGGGTTTTTAATACCATAGACAACAAATCCACCTCCATTACGGGCCGCTTCGATGGAAGCGTCCGCACTCTTGACCCCATATTCCCGGACAATACCCAGATGACTCTTACCGACACTCCCTGGATCGACACGGTACGCAAGCACGGTGCCGTTATAGTCCAGGGCAAAGATGTAGCGGTCATCTTCCGAGAAACGGTTCCCGCCTTCGCTAAACGCAGAGAGCGCAGCAGCTGTCCCGTTGGCATGGGCATAATCGACCGCATCGTCGACAAGCATGACAAGATCGTCGACCCTATCACGCATCTTCCCCGCCTCCATATCAGAGAAGTAGAGCCCTGAGCCGATCCACCACTCGTTGTCGACAGGGGTCACGTATCCAAGCTTGAGATGGTACATCGAAGAAGCGGACTCATTTATCTCCTGGCCCTGAACAGGTCTTGGGTACATGTAAAGTATATAGCCGCCGCCTTCGGCCGCCGTATCTCTTCCCAGCCGTATCACTTCGAGCCCGTTCGGCGAGGTCCAGCCCAGCCTGTTCGTTCCGACAAATTCCCTCTCGTACGGATGCGCAAGGAGTACTCCCTCATAATCATAGGCATAGATATACCAATCGCCGCTGATAAGCCGGCTTTCCGGGTCATTGAATACCGCTGTGGCAGTTGCGGATTCGACACCACGGGCGTACCCGGCTGCAGCCTCGACATACGATCGCAGGCCATCCGCCGTCGCCTCCGGAGGCATTGTCGGTTCTTCTGTTACGCATCCTGCGAGACACACGAACAGGATGCAGGCAATAATCGATGCAATACCAATCCTCATGGAGCCTGTTTCTATGGGGCCCCCTATATGAATGCACCGGATCTAAAATACCCGTGCAATCAGTGATATCTGCATATAAAACGATATGATCAGGCTATTCCTGCACTATTACTCCAATATACACGCCTTTCTTTTTTTTTATCGCGGCTCACATGTAACAACTTTTTTCATGACTGAAGGAAACGGTAAATAATCGTGAACCTCCAGGGACGAGTTATCATAATCTTTTTCGTCATAGTTCTCCTGGTTCTGGCGGTGATAGGAGGGTTACTTCCGTCAACACTGCACAAGCAGAACCTCAACTCTGTTGCAGATAACTCCAGGGATCAGCTCAGACATATCGATCTGGCCATCTCCACCCTTATTGGAAGCGTCAGATACGATGTGATGGAACTGGCCATCAATGAGGAAGTACGAGATCCGGATGATACTCATTTCACGAATTTTCTGAATGCATCAGAAGAAACGTTTGAGTATTCCATTGGAGCCCGCGAGCAGGAGATCATCGACATATTCAGGAATTATCAGACAACGCACCCATATGTCAATTCTGTCTACATGGGAAGGGAGAATGGGGCCTTTGTCCGTGCGTACCCGAGGGCCCGGCCAACACAATACGACCCACGGGATCGCCCCTGGTATGTCCTTGCAGCCAACCATCCCGGGCAGGTGAGCGTGACGGATCCCTACAGGGCGGTCACCACGCCGGATGTGAACATTGGTATCGTGACTCCGCTCCTGCATGATGACGGTACAATGTATGGTGTTGTGGGCGCCGATATCACGCTGGTCAACCTTACCGACTATATTTCCGGGTTTAATGTCGGACATGAGAACGAAATCATTCTTACCGATCGGTCAGGCACGGTCCTTGCCTCTCGCAATTCCTCGCTGCTATTTGGTAATATCAGCGAGATCCTGGGTAAACAGACTTCGACGTTCCTTAGCATGCCTGAAGGTGTTCTCGTCCTCGATGGGTCCTACCTGGTATATTCGAGTTCACCGGATCTCGGCTGGAAGATCGGCATGTCCATCCCGTTCAGTGCAATCGAGAAGGAGATCAATGACTCGATTAATGGGATACTCGTATTCGTGCTCCTGGCTCTCATACTCCTTTCCGCAATCACGCTTCTAGCCCTCCATTATACCGTCATACGGCCGCTTACAGGGCTGACCAAGGTGAGCCGCAAGATTGCAGAGACTGGAGATCTCGACCAGGAAATTGAAATGGGAGGCGCGGGGGAGATCGGGATCCTTGCCAATTCATTCAAGGCGATGGTCGGGAAGCTCCAGACAGAAGAACAGGGACGGGAAAGAGCACTCAAGGAACTGGAAGCATACCGTGTTCACCTTGAAGATATCGTATCCAAGCGGACTCGTGAACTTGAACAGGCAAAAGAAGCCGCCGAATCTGCAGATCGCCTCAAGTCTGTATTTCTTGCCACCATGTCCCACGAGCTTCGCACCCCGCTAAACTCAATCATAGGCTTCACCGGCATCCTCCTCCAGGAACTTGCCGGGCCCCTGAACGAGGAGCAGAAGAAGCAGCTCGGTATGGTCTCGGACAGTGCCGAGCACCTGCTGGCCCTGATAAATGACGTTCTGGATATCTCCAAGATCGAGTCGGGGCAGCTCAAGATCGAACTTGAGCCGGTTGAAATCCGGCCGGTAATCGACAAAGTGGTGCGCACGGTCAGGCCGATGGCGGAAGCGGAGAGTCTCGATCTAAAACTCGAGATCGATCCTGGTGTGGGGTTCGTCAGGGCAGACAGCCGCAGGCTCGAACAGGTACTCCTCAATCTCCTTTCCAATGCTATCAAGTTCACAGAGAGAGGGTTCGTACAGATTGCATGTTCACTCCAGGAGGACAGGGTATTGATTCGTGTCACTGACACTGGAATCGGGATAGCAAGAGAGGACCAGGAGAAGCTCTTCCGGCCGTTTACACAGATCGAGACTGGCCTTACCCGACAATACGAGGGAACGGGGCTCGGCCTCTCTATCTCAAAGAGGCTTGTTGATTTAATGGGAGGCACCATCTGGGTTGAGAGTGAACCAGGGAAAGGGAGCACGTTCAGCTTCACCATCCCGGCAGAGAGGAGTTCGAAATGAACGGAAAAATTCTCTACATAGAAGACAATGACCAGAACTATTACCTGGTAGAGTATATCCTGCGTGCAAAAAGATATAGTGTGATTCGGGCGCGGGATGGGAGAGAGGGCATCGATATCGCAGTAAAGGAGGAGCCTGACCTGATCCTTCTCGATATCCAGCTTCCGGTGATGGACGGGTACGCAACCGCACGTGAACTGAGACGCATCCCCGGAGTGGACAAAACCCCCATCATTGCACTCACCTCCTATGCGATGCCGGGAGATCGCGAGAGAGCGATCGATGCAGGATGCACGGGCTATATCGAGAAACCCATCGATCCGAAGACCTTCGCGGAACAGATTGAAAATCATCTGTTAAGTGGAATATCACAGGAGAAACCAGAATGACCAGGATCCTCATCGTGGATGATAACCAGAAAAACCTCTATCTTCTGGAAGCAATCATGAAAGGCAACGGCTACGAAGTGGTGACTGCTGTGAATGGGGCGGATGCACTTGCTACTGCAAAGAAAGATCCTCCTGATCTCATCATCACAGACATCCTGATGCCGGTGATGGACGGTTTCGAGCTCTGCCGCAGATGGAAGGCAGACGAGCAGTTGAACCATATCCCTTTCATCTTCTATACCGCCACATATACCGATTCAAAGGACGAGGATTTCGCCCGCAGTCTCGGGGCCGAACGATTCATCGTCAAGCCGCAGAAACCGGACGCACTCGTCAGCGAGATAAAGACAGTACTTGAGGTGGAGAAACAGGTAAAAGTCAGGCCACAGGGTCAGCCCCATGATGAAAAGATCGTGCTGGAGGAATATAGTAAAGTCCTGTTCCACAAGCTCGAAAAGAAAGTCAAGCAGCTCGAGGAAGAGATCGCAGAGCGGAAAGCCCTCGAACAGCAACGCGAGGAAGTCATAAAGGAACTCGAGCAGAAGAACGCGGAACTGGAGCGGTTCACCTATACCGTGTCGCATGATCTCAAGAGCCCCCTCATCACGATCCAGGGTTTTTCCGGGATGCTGCAGGAGGATGTCCTGAAAGGAGACAACTCCCGGATAAAGGAGGATATAGACAGAATTGTCACTGCAGCTGATAAGATGCAGGAACTCCTCGAAGACCTCCTCGCGCTTTCCTGCATAGGCCGTATTGTCAACCCCTCTGAAGAAGTCCCGCTGGAGAATATTGTCCACGAGGCGGTCGACCGTCTTGAAGGTCCGATTACAGAGAGTGGGGTGACCATCGAGATCGCACCCGACCTTCCCGCGGTCTGCGTCGATCACGCCCGTGTCCTGGAGGTTTACATCAATCTCATCGAGAACGCTATAAAATTCATGTACGACCAGGAATCACCCCTCGTCCGGATTGGGATTCGTAATGACAGGGAAAGGCCCGTTTTTTTTGTGCAGGACAACGGGATGGGTATAGAGCAGCGTTATCTCTCGAAGATCTTCGGCCAGTTCGAGAAACTGAATGCCAAATCTGAGGGAACTGGCATCGGCCTGGCCATCGTGAAACGCATCATCGAGGTACACGGCGGGGAGGTCTGGGCAGAATCGGAAGGGCCCGGGCAGGGGACCACTTTCTGCTTCACGCTGCCAACACCACAGGTGGAATTGATTGACAAAAAATAAGAAGGGGGGGGGGAAAGGTTAACCCATGGAAGAATTCCCCGGGGAACCCCCTCATATACTTCTTGTAGAAGACAACGAGGCGCATGCAGAGCTGGTAATCAGGGGAATGCATGACCAGCAGGTGGCAAACACGATCCATCATGTCATGGACGGTGAGCAGGCGCTCGATTATCTGTTCCACCGGGGAATATACACAGATACAAATACCTACCCTCCCCCGAATCTAATCCTCCTTGATCTCCGGCTGCCAAGGATCGACGGGCTCGAGGTGCTCAAGACCGTCAAGGAGACCCCCGGCCTTCTCCGCATCCCGGTAGTGGTTCTGACAAGCTCCGAAGCAGAAAACGATATTGCCAGATCATATGATTATCATGCGAACAGCTACATTGTCAAGCCATTAGAATTCAAAAAATTCACGCGGCTTATGAAAGACCTGGGTTTCTACTGGCTTAAATGGAACGAGATACCGAAAAGGACTTAAATCCGTTGAATATGGATAACAGTCTCCCGATGAAATTCAGCCAGGAAAAAACTATATATATAACTCCCATATTCGAAGATAACGAGGTAATACAGCCTCAATAGGCCAAGCATCTCCGTAAAAGCCGATATTTCGCTCCGATTGGCATTTGCGCGTACATCCGGCAAGCATGGCACACCTGTGATGCTTACGCCCTGACTCAAAGACCCGGATGGCTCTCCAGGGGGGACTAGGTATATGGGAAAAATGGTTACGTAAAGCTTCCCCACGTGGTGTTTACGGCCGACTATCTTGCTTGTTTGGGCTATCTTATTGCAGATGGCCAGAAACAACGGATCCGGCGTAGCCTGGAAAGATATCCATTTTCCCATTGAATTCCCCGGGGATTGCCGGTGCTTGCTCGATAAATGAGGGGAATTGGATGGTGGAGAAGGAGACTGCAGAAACGACTGCCATGAATGATGGTGAGAGGTTCCGCCTGCTGTTCGAGAACATCGGTGCGAGAATCGGGTATTACGATGAGAAAGGGACGATTATTTTTTGCAATCGCGCCGAGGCGGAATCCATGGGGTATCGGCCGGAAGAGGTCATGGGAAAGTCGATATTCGATCTCCTCGACCGTTCCCGTGCAGATACTATATACATGAGGATACAGAGAGCGCTTACTGGCACGGAAGAGCCCGGTTTATACGAGGAAGAGGTTTTCCTTCCCACCGGAACGGCGTTGTTCCTCTCTCTCTATTTGCCGGTCAGAAATCCCAAGGGGAACGTCAAAGGTGTGCAAACAATATCAATAGATATAAGCGAGAAGAAAAAATCAAAAGAAACCAAGGAGGAATCGCAGAAACGCCTGGCTGACATTCTCGATCTCCTCCCGGATGCAACACTGGCAATCGATCTAGACGGAAGAGTCATCGCATGGAACAGGGCTCTCGAAGAGATGACGGGAGTTCCGGCAGACGAGATCCTCGGGAAAAGTGACCATGAATATAGCATCCCTTTTTACGGGGAGAGACGCCCGATCCTTCTCGATCTTGTCCTAATGAGTGATGAGGAGTTCGAGAAAAAATACGACTACATCAAGCGCGACGGGGAGATGATCACATCCGAGACATTCATCCCGGGCATGTATGGTGGGAAAGGGGCCTATCTCTGGGGCACTGCAACCCCCTCGTATGATACCCGCGGTAACCGGACAGGTGCCATCGAGGTCATCCGGGACATCTCGGATCGCAAGCGCACAGAAAGAGAGATCGAGGGACTACTGGCAGCTGTTAAAGAAGAAAAGGAGAAATTGTCCGGGTTGGTGGATGCCCTCCACGAGAGCGAGGCGCGGTTCAAGAGTCTCTTCGAGAATATGACCATGGGTGTTGCCATATACAAGGCGATCCGAGAGGGCGAAGACTTTGAATTCAAGGATATCAACAAGGCGGCCGAGCGTATCGATAATCTCATAAGAGAAGATGTAATCGGACACAGAGTGCTCGAAATCTTTCCGTCAATAAAAGAGTTTGGGCTCTTTGAGGTGTTTCAACGGGTATGGGAGACAGGAATTGCAGAAAATCATCCCACTTCGATCTATAAAGACAAACGAATTGCAGGCTGGCGTGAGAATTATGTTATCAAGCTCCCGTCCGGGGAGATAGTTGCCATTTATCAGGATGTCACCGAGAAGAAGCAGGCAGAAGAACAGCGGGCGTTTCTCTCTGCCATCATCGAACATTCGAACGATGGCATCATCGGAAAGACGCTCGACGGGGTAATCACCAGCTGGAACGCGGGAGCCGAACGGATCTATGGATACACCGCTGAGGAGATGATCGGCAGGCAGATCTCCCTGCTGGTACCGCCCGGAGATGTCGATAATACCCGCACCTTTCTGGAAAGGATCCGTGCCGGTGAATCGGTTCCCTACATTGAAACCACACGGCAAACGAAAGACGGCAGGATTATCGATGTAGCGCTCACCGTATCCCCGATAAAAGATCGGGAAGGAAATCTCATCGGCGCATCAACCATCATACGCGACATCAGCGAACAGAAGGCAGCGGAAGAGGCGCTCCGTCAGAGCGAGGAACGACTCAGGAGTTACATAGAGAATGCTCCGGACGGGATATTCCTGGTAGATAATGAGGGTAATTACACAATGGTAAACGATGCCGCCTGTGAGATGACAGGGTATTCGAGAGATGAACTCCTCCAGAAGAATCTCATCGAACTCGTGTACCCTGACGATCACGCCATCGCAGAGGTGCATTTCAAAAGAGTGAACGAGGAAGGGCAGGCAAGTGGTGAGACTAGATATGTGACAAAGAACGGTGATATCTGTTACTGGCTTGTCAAGGCGGTCAGAATTAGCAAAAAACGTCTTCTCGGATTTGCAAGCGACATCACCGACCAGAAACTGATGGAATCAGAGATCCGCTCCTTAAACGCTGTGCTGGAACAGAAGGTTGAAGAACGTACGGAAGAGCTCCTAAAAGAGATCTCCCATCGGAAGGAGATAGAAGACCAGCTCAGGGCATCTCTCGATGAGAAGAGCCTGCTTCTCCGGGAGATCCATCACAGGGTGAAGAACAACCTTCAGATCATCATCAGCCTTACGAATCTCCAGCTCCGCCAGAGCGATGACCCGCAGGTTAAACGGATCATGGCGGAGACGCAGAACAGGGTACGGGCCATGGCACTCGTACATGAAAAGCTCTACAGGTCTGATAATATCTATGATATCGATCTCGCCGAGTATATCAGGTTCCTAACCAAGCAGCTCTTTGCATATTACAAGATTGATTCCAGGAATGTTCTGCACAAGACCGAGATCGGGGAGATCAGGGTTCCTATCAACACCGCGATCCCCATAGGCCTCATCATCAACGAGCTGGTCTCAAATGCACTCAAGCACGGATTTCCAGATGGCCGGAAGGGGACTCTCTCCATCTCGGCAAGACGGGAAGATGACACCATCTTCCTTGAAGTGGACGACACCGGCGTCGGGATAGCTGAAGGGATCGACTGGCGAAATGCCCCGTCCCTGGGCCTCAAGCTCGTGATATCCCTCGTAAAACAACTGGAAGGGACCATAGAACTGGACCGGAGTCATGGGACTGCATTTTCCATGGTCTTGCAGGTGAAAAAATGAGTTGCAACCGCAGGCGGTCGAATCCTGGCCATCCCTGGGCTGAAAATGGTACAGTGTGATGAACGTAATACCCCCATCAAAATTCATGATGACAGAACGGTCCTGGATTGTGCTCATCCTTGCAACTTCCTGTATTGTACTGCTTGCCACCATATACTGCCTGTCGCGGAGTATAACCATCATCTTCATGCACCTGTACTATATCCCGATCATCCTACTGGCTTACCGGTACAGGAGATCCGGGCTCTGGGCGATCCTCCTCTTAAGCCTCCTGTACCTGGTACTCGTCGCCGCTTTCCTGCCCGGTGACTATGCAGCCATCCAAGCGGCTGCTGCCAGGGTTTTCCTCTTCATCGGTGTCGGTGTACTGGGTATATTCATTTCAGAGAACCTGGAAAAGAACAGGGATGACTTTCAGTATGGCAGGGAAATACAGAAAAGCATCATCCAGAACGCGAATGTGTGGATGATGGTCCTCGATGCCGAAGGGAGAGTGCTCGAGTGGAATGCCGCAGCCGAAGATTTATCAGGGTACGCTTCCGGGGAGGTGAAAGGGAGAACCGATATATGGAAGAGACTATACCCAAAGAGGGAGTACCGTGGGGAGGTTGCCCGGCAGATTAACACGATTCTATCGAGGCGTTCATACCTGGAAAATTTCTCGACCACCATCACCACCAAAAACGGAGATACGAAGAATATCCTCTGGAATACCCGCGAGCTCCCGCATCCCAAAAGTGAATCGCCACTGTATATTGGGGTGGGTGTCGATATCACCGACCAGAAAAAGGCGGAGGACAGGATCCGGCTCCAGGCAGTCCGAACCCAGAAACTGCTCGAACTTGACCGGATGAAGGATGCTTCCTTTTCAGGAATGCTCGCGTTCTCGCTTGAAGCCTGTCTAAAGATGACCGAGAGCCACTACTCGTTCATCGGGCTTATGACCTCCGACGAATCGGTTATGAGCATCCACTCATGGTCACGCGATGTCATGGAGGAGTGTGCCATAACCGACAAGGCGCTTGACTTCCCCATTACATCCACCGGCGTTCTGGGAGAATGTGTCCGTCAGCGTGCCCCGTTCGTCCTCAACGACTATTCCGCACCCCACCCTGCTAAACACGGCTGTCCCGAAGGACATGTCCCCATCACCCGTTTTCTCTCGGTACCCCTTTTTGATGGTGAGAAGATCGTTGCCGTCATAGCGGTAGCGAATAAGGAGGACGACTATGGCGGGGGCGACATCGATGCGCTCACCACCCTCGGAAACCACATGTGGGAGTTGCTGCACCGCAGAGAGGCGGAAGAGGCGCTGAAGAAGAGTGAAGAGATTTACCGTGCGTTCTTTTCCACCTCGCGTGACTGTGTCTTCATCACCACTATTGACGGGCATTTTATCGACTTCAATGAAGAGGCAGTACGACTCCTGGGATATGAGAACAGGGAAGATCTGATGGGTAGGCCTGTAACCGATGTATATGCGGACCCGGTCGGGAGGGATCGGCACATCGCATTCATAAGCGAACACGGCTATTCAAAGGAATATCCTGTCAGGCTCCGAAAAAAGGACGGTACAATAATAGATACACTCGTTACAACTGTTGCCGTCAGGGACGAGAAAGGGAATATCGTCCGTTTCCAGGGTACGATCCGTGACGTAACGGAACAGCGGCGTGCAGAGGAGGAACTGAAGTTCTCAAACATCATCCTGTCCACCCAGCAGGAGACATCACTTGATGGGATCCTCGTGGTCGACGATACAGGAGCCGTCTCCTCGTATAACCGGCGTTTTGTCGAGATGTGGAATATCCCGCCGGACGTTCTGGAAACTCGCCTGGATGACCGCTTCCTGCAATCTGTTCTCTCCCTGGTGACAGATCCCAATGATTTCCTTGAACAGGCCAAATATCTTTACGAGCACCATGATCTGGAGAGCAGGGAAGAGATCACTCTTATAGACGGCCGGACATTCGACCGTTATTCCGCACCAATGAAAGGGACAGACGGGAGTTATTACGGGCGCGTATGGTATTTCCGGGATATAACCGAGAGGAAACGTGCAGAAAAAACCCTCCGGGATAATGAAAACCTGCTCACTGAAGTCGGCGGGCTGGCAAGAGTCGGGGGTGTGGAACTGGATGTCGAATCCCAGGAGGCCCACTTTTCCCAGGAGGCAATGAGGATATTCGATCTTGTTGACCATGACACGCTAAAGGTCCCTGAAGTCCTTCTTTTCTTTGATGAACAGGACCGATACGGGGTGAATGCGGCAATGCAGCGATGCATTGAGACAGGCGGTCCGATCAATTTCGAACTCCCGATAACAACTGTAAAAGGGCACCGTGCCTGGATCCGCATCAGGGGCCGCAGGGTCTCAGAGGAGGGAGTGGTTGAAAAGCTGGTCGGAGCCATCCAGGATATCACCGAACTGAAACAGGCGGAGGCGGCCCTGATGGATAGCGAGGAACAATTCCGGGGTGTCGCCGAACGCAGTTCCGAGCTTATATTTTTATCAGACGTGACCGGGAAAGCGACCTATGTATCGCCTTCGGTTGAGCGAATACTGGGATACACTCCGGAAGAGATCCTTGGTAAAACCGCCTACACATTCATCGCCGAGGAAGATCACGAGGCAATGACGGAAGTCGTCAGGAAGAACCGGGAAGGCCTTTCCGTAGAGAACCTCAAGACCCGCATCAGGAAGAAAGACGGCAATATTGCATTTATGGAGCTGTCGATGTCCCCGATCATGAAGGATGGCATTTTTTCCGGCATACAGGTCATCGGAAGGGACATCACCGAGAGGAAACGTGCAGATGAAAAACTCCGCGAGAGTGAAGAAAAGTTCCGTCGTTACATTGAAAACGCTCCCATCGGCGTATTTATCACCGATGATCAGGGACGCTGGCTGGACGTCAACCCCGCAGCGAGTACCATCACGGGATATTCCCCTGAAGAACTGTTGAACATGCGTATTCCCGATATATTGGCGCCGCAAGTCCTCGATGAAGCGATGGAACACTTCCAAAAACTCGTAGAAACGGGGCATGATTCCATTGAAACCATGTTCGTTCATAAGTCAGGGGAAGTGAAATACTGGGCCGTGGATGCAGTCCGAATCTCCCAGAACCGCCTTTTAGGCCTTGCACAGGATATCACCGGGGAGAAGCTTGCCCGGGAACGCATTACAGAACTTTTGAGGATAATCAACACCAGCCCGGCTATCGCATTCCTCTGGAGGGCCGAAGAGAACTGGCCTGTCGAGACGGTGAGCGAGAATATCACCCAGTTCGGGTATACCCCTGAAGATTTCCTTTCCGGCAGGACCAGATATAGCGATATTATACACCCCGGAGACCTCGGTCGGGTAACCGCGGAAGTGGAATACAACAGCAGTCACGGGATCGATGAATACACGCAGCAATACCGGATCTATGGAGGCGATGGCAAGGAATACTGGATCGATGACTATACCCATATACGCCGCGACAATGACGGCAGGATCACCCATTATGAGGGAATTATCCTGGACATAACCGAGCGGAAACAGGCAGAAGAAGCCTTGAGAATGAGCGAACAGCGGAGTGTACTCATGCTTAATGCCATGCCGGACATGATATTCATCGTCTCGCGGGAAGGGGAATATACCTATTTCAACATTCCCAATTCATATAAAAGTCCCATTCACTGGGATAAGATTGTGGGGAGCAATATCAGGGATATTGGTTTTCCTCCCGACGTGGCGGAGAAAATCCTGCAGCAGATCTCCCAGGCACTGGAGACGAAAAAAACCCAGAAGTTGGATTACGAGATCGTATTCCCAACAGAACCGCATTACTACGAAGCACGAACACAGGCACTCAACGACGAAGAAGTGCTCGCCATCGTCAGGGATATCACCGAACAGAAACAGGCGGAGGAATTACAGCAGAATTTCACCGAAGAACTGGAGCAGCAGGTGGAGAACCGCACCAAAGAATTGAAGGCCTCACTGCAGGAGAAGGAAGTGCTCCTTCGCGAAGTCCACCACCGGGTCAAGAATAACCTCCAGATTATTATAAGCCTGATCAACCTGCAGGTCCGGAAAGCAAAAGACCCGGATTTAAAAGAGCTGCTCCAGGAGACGCAGGGCCGTATAAGGGCCATGTCCCTCGTCCATGAGAAACTGTTCCGCTCAGAAGATCTCTCCAGGATCGACCTCTCCTCCTATCTCCACTCACTCGTCATGCAGCTCTCTGCCTCACATGGCAAGACTGCAGCACAGAAAGTGACTTTACACATGGAATTCGATCGTATCATGACAGACATTAATATTGCCATCCCACTCGGCCTGGTCATGAACGAGCTGATATCAAATGCCCTGGAACATGCATTTCCAGGGGATATGACCGGGAACGTGACCATCCGCGGTAGGATGACCAACGGGGAGATCACGGTGTCTGTGGAGGACGACGGAATCGGGTTTCCGGCAGGATTAGACTGGCGTGAGACACCGACGCTCGGGCTCCACCTGGTCCTGACCCTGATCAGGCAGCTCAACGGCAGGATCGAACTGGTGGAGACCGGCAGGGGGACTGTGTTCTCCATCATAATTCCGGGTGAGGAGGCAGGAGAGACAGCATGACAGGTACGCGTATACTGGTGGTCGAGGACGAGCAGATCGTGGCAGAGGATCTGAAGATGACACTCGAGGAGATGGAATATCAGGTGGTGGGTATCGCAAACAGCGGTGAGAAGGCTGTTGAATTGACAAATACGGAAAACCCTGACCTGATCCTGATGGATATCATGCTCGCAGGGGATATGGACGGGATCTCTGCCGCATCAGAGATCCGTGCCACCCATGACATCCCTGTCATCTATGTCACGGCGTTTGCGGACTCTACTCTCCTCGAGAGAGCAAAGCCGACCGAGCCCTACGGGTACATCGTGAAGCCCTTCAATGAGCGAGAGGTCCAGTCCAATATCGAGATAGCCCTCTTCAAGCACCGGATGGAGCATGAGATTAAAAAGCGGGACGCCATTCTCCTGGCATTGGGATTCGGTGTTGAGTGGTTCCTCCGGCAGTTCTCGGCGAGCCACCTGATCACCCCAAAAGAGGTACAGGAAGCCTGGAGATACGATTTTCACCCGATATTTGAACAGGTCGGGATAGCGATGGACCTCGACAGGGTGCAGATGTTCAAGCTCACGGGCGGCGAGGACAAACCCGCACTTGAACTCGTCGATGAATGGACGATGGCAGGAATGCCGCCATTCATGACCGCTGAAGTGGAGCAGGTCGAGGCCGCGCCATGGATCGGCCAATATGGATCAGTCGATGATCTCCAGGCAGGAATCCCGGTCTTTATCCAGAGAAAAGATACCTCCGGAAAGGAGCGGGAGCTGCTGGAGAAACTCGATACCAACTCTGCCATTGTATTACCGGTTTTTGTGCAGGATTGTATCTGGGGTGCGGTCGTCTTTTCCAGCAGTGAGGAACGCGAGTACCTTGAGGAGGAGGCGGAGGCAATGAAGATTACAGTAAATATAATCAGCGGGGCTATCGGCCTCTACGAATCTGCTGAAGCGGGGTCACCGGGCGAATAGCCGGGCTCCTTCATACATCCCCGATCCCGAGCTTTTTGCAGACCCTTGTCGCAGCCGGAGTGACACCGCTGCCCGCATCTCTCATAATCCTGGATTAATGGAAAACAATACGTATTCAGCCAATTCGCCCACTAAGTGTGAAGGTCCCGGAATTACCCTTATGCTGATATTCTTTTAGAAATTACAGACATGTTTTCTTTTTTACAACCCCGATGAACAGTTGACCGGGGATTTCAGCGGATCAGGGACCTTTGCCTATGTCACAGGGATATTGATCAGGAGGGACCTTCCTTCCCGCCGCTTTGCCACTGATCTTCCTGAAGGTGGATGGGCCCTCATGGATCGAAAAATGTGGTGGGAACGCACGAAAAAAACGTAAGATTGCAGAGGGGGAGACCACTGAACAGTACCAACGACATTATCGCTATCATCGTCGTCGCGATCTTTGTCCTGCCGATCGGGGTGGTGATACTCGTATACCCTGCCCTTCCGTACTTCTTCGTGGAGGCGAGCCGCTCCGTAAGGGCACTTTGGCGACAGGACTGGAAATTATCCATACAGTGGACATACTCTGGCAATTCCCCGGCGTCACGAGCGGCAAGATCGATATCTTAAGCGACTACGCAGGCAACACGATTTCCGTCCAGACCCGGTTCTTCGAGACTGATGATGCAAGAAACGCTGCGATACTGACTTATTCGGCGCAGGGCACGGGATGGGAGCGACTGCCGGGAACATGCTCATCATTGGACATGTACTGATCTATACCTCTCCCAAATTGACGGACTAGCTTTTCAGGCTGCCGCCTGGTTATTTTCATGATTAAACGGGCACCAGGTATATTTTTCATTATTCGGTGATACTGCTAAACGCTGTCGCTTTATCTCCTGTTTCTTCTCCAACTACCAAAAATTTGGAAAGATACCGGTATGTCCCGGAAGAGAATGGTATTGACGCCACTTGCTAACCCACGCTGCCCGGTTCAATGCATTTATCATTTCTTTCCGCCGATCAATTATACCTAAAAAGATTTGATATGATCTCGATACTCTACGTCGATGACGAATGCAGTCTTCTTGAAATCGCAAAGATCTATCTTGAACGGACCGGTGATTTCGAGGTCAGCATAGCGGATTCCGCACAAAAAGGACTCGATTTTCTCGGACTCAAAAAATTTGATGCCGTTATTTCAGATTACCAGATGCCTGAGATGGATGGTCTTGGGTTTTTAAAAGAGGTCAGGAGACAATACGGGACCCTTCCATTCATCCTGTTTACAGGGAAAGGGCGTGAAGAAGTTGTTATCGAAGCCATCAACAACGGCGTGGACTTCTATCTCCAGAAGGGCGGCGACCCGAGGGCCCAGTTCACCGAGCTGCGACACAAGGTTATCCAGGCGGTAACGCGGCGAGAGGCCGAGAGCTCGCTTATCGAATCGAGGAAACGTCTTTTAGATATCATCGATTTTCTCCCGGACGCGACGTTTGCCATCGATATGGAGGGCACGGTTATCGCATGGAACAAGGCAATCGAGAAGATGACAGGTGTCAAATCGGAAGACATCGTAGGGAAAGGGGATTATGAATATGCCATTCCATTCTATCTCGAACGCCGTCCAATCCTGATCGATCTCGTTATCAGGGACGATCCCTCTACCGCTGCCAGATACCCGGTAGTCAAACGTGAAGGAAATAAACTCGTCTCCGAGATAACCCTGTCGCACTTCAACAACGGACAGGGTGCCTCCTTCTGGTTCACCGCATCCCCCCTATATGATGTCGGAGGAAATACCGTCGGAGCCATCGAGTCCATCCGGGACATCACCGATCGGAAATTCGCGGAGATGGCCCTAAAAGAAAGTGAATCACGCCTTCGTTCCTTTGTCGATATGACGCAGGAAGGAGTTCTCCTCATCGACGAGGAAGGGAAAGTAATCGAATGGAACCCCGGGTCGGAACGAATCTCGGGCCTGCCGAAAGAGGAGGTTTTAGGGAGATACTGGTGGGACGTGATGTTCCGGGTGATACCGAAGGAGCATCGTGACGAGCAGCGGAAGGCCTCACTTGAAGCGATGATCAAAAATGCCCTTCGACAAGGTACAGCTCCCTTCAAAGGGCCAAAATTAGTGGAGATAGAGCGTCCCGACGGTACCCGTATAATTACCCGCCAGGCGGTCTTTCCAATCAAGACCGAGAATGGATTCCGTTTCGGTTCAATCGCACAGGATATCACCGAAGAGAAAGAGGCGGAAGATGCCCTCAGGGAGAGTAACCTGCGCCAGAAAGCATTCATCAACGCATCCTCCGACATGGCGTTTCTCAAGGACGAAAATCTCAGGTATCTGATGATCAACGACGCATACCGCGACTTCTTCGGTATTGCCGAATCAGAGATCCTTGGAAAGACCGACTTCGACCTGATGCCTGATGCAATGGCCCGCAACTGCCGTTCAACCGACCAACAGGCACTTGCCGAAGACCGTCTTGTCGTGAATACCGAGAGCGTGGACGACAGGACATATGAAACCCGGAAGTTTCCCGTGCTCGTCGGCAAGGGCTGCGGTGTCGGAGGCGTCATCCGGGATATTACAGGTCGCGTTCTGGCAGAGAGAGCTATCCGCAAAAGCGAGGAAAGGCTGCGGTCTCTTGTCGAGACGTCCCCGGACATGATATGGGAGATCGATCCCATGGGAAATTTCCAATATATCAGTCCACAGATCATGACAATCCTCGGGTATAGCCCGGATGAGCTCAGTGGGAAATCTGTACTCACGCTCATACCAGAAGAGGCGCATGATTTTATCATGCAGGAGATAGGAAAGCATATCGCATCCAGGGCAGACCTGTTCACGGTCGAGGTTCCTGCACGCCACCGGGACGGCCGCGATTTCATCATCGAGATCCGTTCGTCGCCGTTTATCGATGAGAAGGGAAACCTGATAGGATTACGGGGAATCGCCCACGACATCACCAATAGACGCCGTGTGCAGGCCGCCCTGGAAGAGAGTGAGGAACTCTACAGGATACTGATAAACTCGGTGCCGGATCTTGTGGTACAGACAAATCTCAAAGGGGAGATAACATATATCAATAATCACGGGCTAACCCTGGGCGGTTTCTCTTCGCCCAGCGAGGCCATCGGAACGCCGGTATTTGATTATTTTGCACCAGAAGATCTCCCTCGGGCGCTGGAGAACACCAGGCTCATGTTTGAGCGGCAGCTGGGGCCCATCGAATATGCGTTTATCGGCAAGGACGGCAGGCAATATGATCTCGAGATCAACGGGGATATTATCCGGAATGCAGACGGGAAGCCATACGGAATGGTGTATTTCGGCCGGGACATCACGGCACGGAAGAAGACCGACCTGGAGATGAAGAGAGCCTACCAGCAGCTCACAATGCTCTATGGAATCACACGTCATGACATCCTCAATAACCTCATGGTAATCCTCGGAAACATCGAAATAGCAAGGATTGACGTGATCGACCCGGAGATGGAGGCACTCATCGAAAAGATAGAAGAGAAGACCTTGCAGATCCGGCAACAGATCGAATTCACCAGGGTCTACGAAGAGCTTGGGAGCCACGAGCCCATGTGGCATAATGTCCATTCCATTCTCGCAAAGATCCCGGAAAAAAGTGGTATCACATTGATCGATAAGACAGGAGGAATCGAGGTATTTGCCGATCCTATCCTGGAGAAGGTCTTTGAGAACCTGATCGACAACTCAGTCCGCCACGGGAAGAAAGTGACCGAGATCCGTGTCACCGCCAGGGAAGAAGATGATCGCCTGGCCCTCGTATATGAGGATAACGGCGTCGGGATTCCCTATGAAGAAAAACCGATGATCTTCGAGCGCGGATACGGGCAAAATACCGGTCTCGGACTATTCCTCGTCAGGGAAGTGCTTGCACTTACCGATAGTACCATCACTGAATCCGGTGAGCCCGGGGAGGGAGTGCGCTTCGAGATCCTTGTTCCGAAGGGCTTTTTCCGTGGTTTTTCACAACAGGTTTCTGCAGAAGAATAGCCATCATAATGTCGATCCGGGCCCTTTATGGAACCAGACACCGGACTCGCATCACTTCTGTACTTTACAAGAGTATGGTACGGAATCATTCACAACCGGGGCTTTTCCGGCACATGTTGATTCGACGGAGAATTTTTTTAGATCGATGAGGGAAGATCACAAATCATCCGGCTGGTGAGATTATGCCGATGAGGTATCATCCCCAGATCGGGTCATTTCCGAACCGTCTCTTCCAGTATTCTGCAGGGCTCTGCTCCAGATTTTTTTCAAGATCCTCTATCTGGAACGAGAACGGATAATTCATGCAGTAGTTGCAAAGAGAGTCGTAGGCAGCCCTCAGGCGTATCGTCATCTCATGTGCCTGCGCAGGGTCGTGCTTTGAAACATCAGGATGCCATTCTTTTATCCGCTCATAATAACTGCGTTGGATCTCGCATAAACTGGCCTCGCCTGAAATTCCAATCAAGTCTGCCGCTTCCCTCAATGATTCGGCAGTAATCTTTTTCATTATATATCATTCCGGCCTTCCCGCGATAAGGGTTCTCCATTGAGATTATGGGATGGACGAAGGGCTGCCGGAAAAATCTAATATTCACTGGTTCTAAAGGAGGAGTTATATTGCGAATAAGGTGGCAATTGGCATTATCTGGGACTTTAACGATCTATTCTTAATCTCGGCAGAGTGTGCTGATAAAAATGAGTGAATCAATCGTTCCCTTCTGTGGCCCGCCATTTACCGGGCGGTACATGAATCTCGAATCGGGCACCCTTTCCCACCTCTCCTGTCTCCTCTATAGTGATACCGGTGATGGAGAGGATCTCCCTGATCATGAAAAGACCCAGCCCGGTATTTTTTCCATACCCTCTGTTAAAGATCTTGATCTTTTCGGCAGGATCTATACCCGGGCCGTCATCCTGCCAGGTAAGCAGGAATTCTTCGCCAAGAACCCTGCCATCCACCACCACCATGCTGACTTCCCCTCCACCATGCCGGAGGGTGTTGTCGAGGAGATTCCCAAATACTTTCCCAAGCATGGGGTCTGCCATGATATCCACACCAAGGCCCGAGATTTCGAGCCGTATTCGTTCGGGAAGATGCATTTTCCTGACAATTGCGTCGACATTGTGCCATACAGGCTTATTTGATCCGAGGATCTCGTAAGTCCTTGTAAACTCGATCTGCTGTTGGATCTTTTTTAATGTCTGTTGAATCCTCTCCAGGTATTCTTCCTTTTTTTCTTCCGGAGATCCTGCCATGAGATCTAGATAGCCGGCCGCGATTGCTACACTATTGAGAATATCGTGACGTGTGATACCTGATAGCAGTGTCAGCTGCCTGTTCGCCTGCCGGAATGCATCCTCGATGCGCTTACGTTCTTCAACCTCATGGATAGCCCGGTTTTTCATTTCCCGAAAACTATGGACCTGCGAGACGAGTTCTGAAACGTCGTCAATGACAATAAGGGCAAAATTCTTTTCGTCCTCACGAATGGAATGAATTGATGTTCTCTGAAAACGAAGCCCTCCCTGTGGTAATGGTGCATCGATGAAATGCGGGTGGAACTGGGTAGAGAAAAATGCGGCTGGTCCTCCGTCAAATACCTGACGGATGCGGATTTCGTATCGCCTGTTCTTCAGGCGTGGAAACAGCTCTCTCAAATCACAGCCAACAATCTCTTCCGGATACATACCAGTCCATTCTGCAATGGTCCGGTTCCAGCAGACAATGGTGTAATCCGGCCTTATGACTATTATACCCGACGGGAGAATGTCAAAGTAATCACACCGTGAGATGAGAGAGCCTTCATTCATTTCTTATTTCCAGCTGCCTCTTGTATTCTTGTCAGCAATGTGTCAAGCGAACCAATCTCGAATATCATGAGAATATTTCCAACAATATTCAGGTCTTCGAGCATAAATTTGGATATCGCGAGGACAACCCAGTGATAGGCACTCGCTCGTTCTGTGCCAAGTATCTGCCGAATATCTCCTTCAAGATAGGTTGGCATGCTGTACATGAGATGTGCATTCAAAAAGTTCGTGATCGATCCCATCACGGCGTTATTCACGATATTTCCTACCTCGTTGAGTGTTTCAATCCGGAGTGCGTCGAGTTCCGGTTCCTCGATCTCTTCTCCTGTGAGTGCAGTTATCAGCAGGGCGGCACTATCCGGGGGAAACACCAGCATGCTGATTCCCGAGAACGCTCCGCTGAACCGGAGTGTTACTGCCGAGAGTTGATCGCTTTCCAGCAGCTTGTTACTACGGATGAGGTCGGAGAACTTGAGGATATGTACTTCGGGAACATTCAGCCGGATGTGCGTTCCGGTCATTTCATTGAGAAGTCCCGCAGCACGTCCGACGCCTATATTTATCAGTTCACGAATAGCATCACATGAATCTTCATCAATATTCATGACTTTTTCGTGCTCCCCAGAGCTTCTTCCAATGCAGGTATAAGATTCTCTCTTGTTACAGGCTTGTTGAGGACAGCATTCGCCCCCAAATCAAGGCAGACCTTCCGTGTAGTCTTCTGGATATCCGAAGTGAGGACTACGACAGGTATGTTCAGGTTATTTTCCCGAATTTTTTTTAAAAAGCCATATCCGTCAAGTTCGGGCATCAGCAAGTCGCATACAACCAGATCCGGTGATTCTTTTTGCGCCATGTTGAAACCGGAATTTCCATTCTCTGCAATTAAGACAGAGTAACCTTCTCCTTCCAGAAGGGCGGAAATAACTTTTCTTTGAAAATTTGAATCGTCAATAATCAGTATTTTTGGCATTCTAACCTCCCCAACCCCGAATACTTCATAAATGCTTTGTATGAAAATATAAAACTACCCCCGATATCGGCCGGCTTTACCGCCGAACTGGAGAGCGGCCCTGAAGAATATCACCTCTCCCGATTCGCTCTGCGGCCTTACGCTCGTGAGACTTAACATCCCACCAGGCGCCTGACCGGAAACACCGGGTGCGGCACTCGCTCGCCTCCCCTTCTGCCTGCACGTCGTGCGGCCGTTGCTTTGTCGCATGCCGGGACGGCGGGTACCATTCCCTTTCAATCCAGCACGGATAAGCCCGTTATCGATATCTCACGTTGCGACGGGTGCTCCCTCCGTGCCCATGTCTGCCATGATGGGGCGATCATACTGGAAAAAAGACTCCCTGGTGGGAGACGTGGGTGCCCGGTCTTATTTTCCCGCGTTTTTTCATCACTTCCACCATGCCAAAGATCGCTTTTCTTCTACGGCAAAACACCTGTCGCCCCCGACACTCCAATTAAGAGATTATCTGCCACTTCACCGGGATAAAACAGGAATGCTCAGGTTACTATTTACACGTCTACGTCCGGGGCAGGGGGAGGGGAGGCGTCCGCCCGAACCTGCCGGACGGGATATCCGGAGGGTAAAGGGCGGGATATTTCTCTGCAACTTCCTTTCCGTATCTCCGTTCGATCCACCGGAGGACCGCCTCTCTCTGTGGCCCTTCATGCTGCAGCCTCAACCAGGTAAAAGCAATTCCCAATCGGTTCTCATCGGCAAAACTGCGTATCTCCGCGAGCTCTTCTTCTCCTGAATTGATGAAGGGGAACAGGAGCACGGCAAGGACCAGCCGGATACCCCGTTCCGCGAGGGCAAGGACCATGTCATGCTGGAAAGCGAGATCGTCTGCAATCGACACCCAGACGGTGAGCCGGTCCCAAAACGATTCGAGCAGTGGCAGATATTCCACTAGCAGATCCAGCCTGCTCGCCTGGATATGCACGCAGAAAGGATATTCCGCGAGGATCTCCAGGCATTCCCTGAGTATCCGGGTCTTTCGCTCGGTATACAGGTTATCGAACCCGTCCACCAGTATATTCCCCGTATCCACCCCCGAAGCAAGCACCTCACGCAGAAGAGTCGTTGTATTGGTCTTCACCCTGATCTCGCCATGCTTCCACCAGGGGTTATAATGCTCAAAACAGTACGGGTTCCGTTCAGGATCGCACT
>Ga0272442_10002500_pt1 | contig 26638 bp, 22 predicted proteins | sample SSMForm2O_FD_200262 | JGI IMG/M metagenome (GOLD analysis project Ga0272442, IMG submission 200262) | Marine sediment archaeal communities from Little Sippewissett salt marsh, Falmouth, MA, United States - SSM-Form-2O | ecosystem: Environmental > Aquatic > Marine > Wetlands > Sediment ... | reverse complement strand
ACGGGTAACAACAGAATAAAAGGAGATCTGTGATGGCCCTTTTTCCGCACCTGTTCTCTGAAGTGAAAATCGCCGATGTGCAATTGCGAAATCGGATCGTCATGCCCGCCATGGCCACCAACGCCACCGTTGACGGTACGGTATCACCCGCGATAATCAACTATTTTTCCGAGCGGGCCGAGGGGGGGTGCGGTCTTGTCATTACCGAGGCCGCGGCCATTGCCGCCCCGCCGGAGGGAAAGCTCGCACGGTACCACCTCAATCTATCGGACGACAGCTATATTCCGTCCTTGAGGCGGTTAACGGATGCCATACATCGATTCGACACGAAAATCGCCGTCCAGTTGAGTCATCTGGGACGCCAGATTCACGCGGATTTTCTGGGGGCACAACCTCTGGCGCCCTCGCCCATACCCTGCCCCGTATGTCGGGATGTGCCGAAGGAGCTAAGTACAGAAGAAATCACCAACATCGTTGAAGAGTTTATCCGTGCCGCCCTGCGTGCATACCGTGCGGGATTCGATATGGTCGAACTACACGGCTGTCACGGATACCTCATCAGTCAGTTTTTTTCCGGAAGGTCAAATCACCGGAAAGATCAGTATGGGGGCAATAGTACAGGACGTTCCCGCATGTGCCGGGAAATCATCCGGGGGATCAAGCACAAACTAGGGGGTTCATTTCCGGTCATCGTTCGCATGAACGGGCATGACTTTATTAAGGAGGGAGCAACCCTGGATGATATGCGTGCTATTGCCCCTTTGTTGGTGAAAGCCGGTGCCGATGCCCTCCACATATCGGCAGGCGTGTACGGTTCTTACAAAGCCACGGTCGGACCCATGTACGAACATTCAGGGTGCTTTGTCGATCTGGCGGCAGGTATCCGGGAAGTTGTGTCGGTGCCGGTCATTGCCGTCGGAAGAATAACCCATCCGTCCCTTGCGAACGCAATCATCCGCGACGGCAAGGCAGACCTGATCGCCATGGGACGGGCCCTTCTGGCCGATCCCGCACTTCCCCGAAAAGCACGGCAGGGTCTGATCGACGACATACGTCCCTGTCTCGGCTGCAATCAGGGATGCATCGACCGCATCAATGACAGCATGATGGCCGGCAGAACGCAGCGGGTAACCTGTATGGTCAACCCGCGGGTTCTCAGAGAAGCCGAAACCCGCCTCACACCGGCACCCCGCGCAAAAGATATTCTCGTGCTTGGAGGAGGTCCGGCAGGCATGCAGGCCGCCCTGACAGCGGCACAACGGGGCCATCGGGTCACACTCTGGGAAAAAACCGACAGGCTGGGAGGACAGTTCAACCTTGCAGCCCGTCCGCCGGGTCGTGAATTATTTGCGGCTTACATCGTATATATGGAACATATGCTTGAGAGAGCCGGTGTCATGATACAGTGTCACCGGACGGCAACTCCGGAGGCCGTCCGTGCCTGTAACCCGGACGGAGTGATCTTCGCCCTGGGCAGCTGGCCGATTATCCCGGCATTTGTCAACCATGACGTCGCCTCCATATTTACCGCCTGGGAGGTTTTACACGGTTACGAGCCCGCCGGCGAACGCATCGCGGTCATCGGAGGGGGTGCGGTCGGACTCGAAACGGCCCATTACCTTGTGACATGCGGCAAAACCGTCACGATCTTAGAAGCCACAAACATCCTGGGAGGCGATATGGGTGCTATTGTATCGTTTTATCTCAGGGGATTCCTGAAGAAGCACGGCGTTGTCACCCTGAAAAATACGGAGGTGCGGAATATTACCGACACGCAAATCCGGGTCCGGCACGAGGGGCGGGAAGCAACATTGACTGATTTCGATGCCGTCGTCATCGCGCTGGGAACCCGCCCCACAACCACGGGTGCCGATGAATTCAGACACCTGGTACCCGACTTCTACATTATCGGAGATGCCGCCGCACCGGGGAAGGCCTTGGATGCTATCGCCCAGGCATTCGATATCGGACGCACGATATAAGTGTGCTCCCGCGGACACGTGGCCGACGGGCCCAGTGGGCGCACACGGGTACCCGCCTCCGGCACGAACACCGTGTTATCTCTGTCACGCCTTAAGAGTCCCAGCCCGGGCCAGAGAAAATTGAATTCATACTGCAGCACCGGACCGACGAGATAGCCACGATCAGTGTGTCGATCGACGGTAAGGCGATGCATGCGCAATATCCGATAGCCGACTCCGACAAATTCCTGCGTGCCGCCATCCTTCCAGGTTTTCGACTGAAACGTAAAGATAGGACTGCGGCCTGTTGCAACAAGATGGTAATCAATTTCGCCGAAGGCCCACGAAAAAAGAAACGTCATGAAAAAAATGCACGAGAGTATAATAATGAGTTTCCATGTCCTTTCACTGTAACGCAGTTTCGGCATCTCAGAAAATTGTTTCATGGCGTACTGTCCGGTCTCTTGCAATTATACTGCCGCTTACGATTGGGATAATCTATCGTAAAAGACCGCACACGTCTATGAAATAACGCATCGGATTTCCTGTTGGCGCAGCCGGGCTAATGTGATACATGGCCTCCGAGGGAGATAGAATCCGAACATGACAGTGAAAAAGATATGATCCATTCAAGGGGTACAAGAAAGGCGTGGCGCTTCGTTAATCTCTGTGATTTCTTCTTTCGAAGAAAGATCCGGCACCAAGCAATGCCCCTGCTGGCAAGTTTCAAGCTCACGTATCGCTGCAACCTGCAATGCAGTGGCTGCCCTTTTCACCTGAAGGCACACACACGCAATGATCACATGAATTGGGAAACGGCGTGTGCATCTCTGAGAACGTTGAAACGGGCAGGATGCCGCATCGTGGTGTTTGAGGGGGGTGAGCCATGTCTCTGGCAGGATGGAGGGTATACCCTCAAAGATCTGGCGCATTATGCACAGCAACATTTTTCGTGTGTCGCCGTTACCACGAACGGCACGTATCCGCTCGATGTACCGGTAGATATTATTTGGGTCAGCATCGACGGCACGAAAGAAACCCATAACTGTCTGCGCAGTAACTCATTTGACAGGATCCACACAAACCTGCGGGCCGCGTCGCATCCGAAGATACTTGTGCACGTCACGGTAAACCGCAGAAACTGGCGCGAACTCGAGCGGATAGCGGCGTACGTCAGAGACCTGCCGACGGTCCACGGCATGACGGTTCAGTTTTTCTATCCCTACCGCCAGGGCGAGGCATCACTGTCGCTCTCCCCCGGGGAACGCAGTGCGGCAATCAATAGTATTATTCGTCTGAAGCAGCACGGGTATCCGATTTTGAATTCCACACGTTGTCTTCATGCAATGAGGGACAATACGTGGACGTGTCATGATGATATCCTGATCAACGTGGATCCGGACGGCATGATTACGACGGGCTGCTACGTCAAGAACCGGGGCGATGTCCGATGTCATGAGTGTGGGTTTACCCCGATTGCTGAGGCGTCGGCAGCGCTGGATCTCCTGCCGAGCGCCCTGAGAGCCGGATGGCGAATTTTCGTCAACAGTTGACTGCACGCCCAGATCGACACCCGCGCTCTGCCGTGAGACACGGTTGCACTTTTACGATGACATCATACCCATGGCTGTGATAGATATGATGCAGTTAATTCGAATGAAAGAGGCTTCATTGATATGAAAAAAAGTGATTATCTTAAACGTGAAGTAACACATATTGACATTAAGGCAATCAATTCTGTTGATATAATCAATGCTATGAAGGGAATGTCATTTTCGGCGAGGGATCTGGCCGTTGCGTCGGATATTTATGATCGCATGCTCTCTGACAGAGAATGTGCCATCATCCTGACCATCGCCGGCAGTACCAGCGCCGCCGGGTGTATGCAGGTATACGTCGACATGATTACCCATAATATGGTGGATGCGGTGGTCGCCACCGGCGCGACAGTTGTCGATATGGATTTTTTTGAAGCCCTCGGGTTCAGGCATTATCAGGGAAGCTCGTCTGTCGATGACATGACCTTGCGCAGTCTTTACATCGATCGCATCTACGATACATTTATTGATGAAGAACAATTACAGGCATGTGATGCGACGATCAAGGAGATTGCGGATTCGCTGGACCCCGAACCGTATTCCTCGCGTGAATTCATACGGGAAATGGGAAGATACCTCACACACCATGCCCGAAAGAAGGCATCTCTCGTCCAGGCCGCCTACGAAAATGATGTACCGGTCTTCTGCCCCGCCTTCTCCGACAGCAGTGCGGGCTTTGGTCTTGTCCTCCATCAGTACGAGAACCCCGCTCGGCATATCAGCATTGATTCGGTCAAGGATTTTCGTGAATTAACGGAAATCAAAATCAAGGCCGGCACCACTGGCCTGCTTATGGTCGGAGGCGGTGTACCGAAGAACTTTATTCAGGATACGGTGATCTGTGCCGAAATGCTCGGCAGGAAGGTCCCCATGCACAAATACGCCGTGCAGATCACCGTTGCCGACGTCCGGGACGGGGCCTGCTCCAGCTCTACCCTCAAAGAAGCGACGTCCTGGGGCAAGGTCGACACGGCCTATGAACAGATGGTGTACGCCGAGGCCACCACAGTCCTGCCGCTCCTGGCAAGTTATGCCTACCATCAGGGCAACTGGCAGCATCGTAAAAAGTGGCATTTTGCACAGATGTTCTGATTATTCATGCAGTAGCGTCACCACGCCGAACATTTGTCACTTGCGGGGTGTGCGCCCCTTGCTCCCCGATCGGCCCTGATGCGGAAGGACATTGCATTATTCTATCAACGCCATGCAGGCTCACAAAACGACTACGCTGCATAAACGTTCATCTCGCATGTGCGGAATTCCCACTCCCGCTGCCACACGGAACGGTGCAGGCATAAAATGATGCATATGACTTAATATCGCGTTCAGCTTATCCGGCCCACACGATGTTACAGATGATCAAGGAGACCTTCGCCGTGAAAGCTGCTGCCGTGACCGGGGTACACGTGGAGGGGAGCGAGCGCCTTGATTCGGGCCACCGTCTTGGCAACCTGCCGTGGATTGGCATAAATGCCGGGAAGTACGAGGCAGCGCTGTTTTGTGCTCCCCAAGAGGGTGTCACCCGATATCAGACTGCGGGTCGAACGATGGAAAAAACAACAGCTGTCCCACGAATGGCCCGGTGTATGGACCAGGATCCAGTCGTCAAAACCGGGAAGTTGGTCGTAGTGTTTCAGGTAAAAATCCGGCGGGACTTTACGATCGGCAAAGCTCGACGGATATGTTGATTTCAAGCGCGGCGTTCTCCGCCTTACACCGCGGCGGCACGGATTGAGATACATGCGCCACATCCTCGGACGCAAGGCCTCCTCAATGGCGGTGACGGGCCGGTAATACACACCCCACGGATTGTGCCACAGCTTTCTGATCATGGAATGCGATGCATACGGCAGTCCGATTGGGGCATTACATTCACGGGCAACGGCCACGAGCCCGCCGCTGTGGTCCTGATCATCGTGGGTACAGACAACGAGGGCAACCCGCGCCAGATCGTATCTTAGGGTCTCGCGAATATACCCAAGAAGATGCGCCTCTCCATGGAGGGCCACATCCACGACAAAAAGCTGATCATCCTCTTCCACAATATAACTGTTGACGAACCGTCCTTTTAATTTGTAAATCTTCATACATACAATCAGAAAACCGTCTCTGTGGCTCACCGCAAATAGGCAGGCAGCTCGTCATCATTTCTCCCTTGAAAACTGCAGAGCACGGGACATGTCTTGCAGGGACCTTTGACCCCCGGCAGTGGTGGTTCCCCCTTGATTCCTTCGATAAACTCGAGGCAGTTATGAACTTTTTCATCATCGCCCTCGACAAGCAGGGTCACGCTGCCTTCCGCCCCGCCGTAACCACCTGATGCAAAGTGAACCGCCCTTACATCCCAGAGACTGCGAATCGCCTGAATTTCCGTCACAACGGTACCATCGGCTACACACGCCATACCGACCCGGGCCCCGATACTTCTTGCAATATTCATTCTGCCGCCAAACTTTGCGGCCAGCTCAACGGAGGGTATCAATTTTTCGAGTCCGACCGGATAAATGATCTTGCCTCCCTGGGCTTTCATCGTCATGTAGAATTGCCCCATGGTGCCACCGACGGGACTGGCCATGACAACTCCCACTTTTCCGTCATGATCAAGAGCATTGGCCCCTTTCAGGAGCACATCGTCTGACCCCAGTTTGTCGCAGAGCGTCGAGGGATCTTCCTCGAGTACCTGATCTCGATAGAATGTCACCGGTCGCAGGCGGATCTCCTGGTGGAGGGCACACAAGACACCTCTGACAACCTGCCCGGCTACGTACTTTTCCTTTTCGAGGGGTGCGTTTAACAACTCTTCGGCGATGAAGGCATTAGTTGACCCCCGGCCGATGACAAGATACCCCTCCCGTTTGGCTCTCTGAACTTCCGGCATAGCAACCACCGCCTTGGCAATAATCCGTTTGGATTCCGACGGTGTTAATGTAAATAATGCCTGCATGACCAATACACCTCCTTTCAAAGTTGGTAAATTCGTGCACGCTACGAAGATTCACGCGGCATGCACATGATGAGGAAGAAGGCGGACATTTTCCTGTGTCGCCATGACGATGAAACCTGCTTCATAAAAATGGTGGACTCCCACGGAACTCGAAGCTGCATGTGTGATATAATTGTTACCTGTATTAAACCAGCTACCGGATAAATGTAATTGTTTCAACGCGAGTTCCTTTCCATTAGAGTGTCGACGGGCAGGCGTGGTGACGTTGTTTACAAGGCCATCACAATCGGATTGACGGTGGTAAAAGGCGACCATGAAAACCACTGCACACAGGGTGTGAAACCTGTTCCTCGCAGTCATTTGCATGTAATGTATCACGAGATACACTCACATACAAAAAAATTATGGAGGCATGACAACGATGAGTCAAGCGAAAAATCGCCGCCGATTGCTTTTTCTCTATTTCCGATGTACTATACTGGCCTGTTTTAATGACTCCGGGAGAAAATGCCCATGCAATCGATCATCGAGACCATCAAAATGCGGCACTCCTGCAGGACATATAATGCCTGCCCCGTCGAACCGGACATAAGAAATCGCTTGAGAAATGTCCTTGCCTCGCAGAAAAACGGGCCGTTCGGCAACCTGCTAAGATTTCAACTCCTCGATCTTTCGGAACTGGAACGGCGTGAATTGCGCTCACTGGGCACATATGGCGTGATCAAAGGAGCGACACTCTTCATGGTCGGTACCGTTTCAAAGGGTGCACGTGCCATGGAAGATTACGGATACGGCATGGAACACAACATCCTTGCAGCAACTGCGCTGGGACTCGGTACCTGCTGGCTGGGCGGCACGTTCAACAAGGGCGGGTTTACCAGACGACTGAATGTCACCGCGGATGAACTTCTGCCCGCCATAAGCCCCGTGGGTTACGCACGCGAGAGACGATCTTTGACGGACTCGCTCTTCAGATTCATGGCCGCCTCGCACACCCGAAAACCCTGGCAGGAACTCTTCTTTGCCGAACGATTCGATTCCGTTCTTGACCCTGATCAAGCCGGCGATTATGTCATACCTCTCGAGTGCGTGAGAATCGGACCCTCCGCATCCAACAAACAACCATGGAGAATCCTACGAGAGCAAGAACCGCTCCGATTTCATTTCTTTCTTGAAAGAACAAAGGGGTATGAAACCCTGTCACAAGACATTCATCTGCAGAATGTCGACATGGGAATCGCCGCATGCCATTTTGAATTATCCGCCCGTGAGCAAGGCCTGTCCGGGATGTGGCAGGACACGCCGCCCGCCACGACACCCGCGTCGTGGGAATATATTACGAGCTGGGCAGCAACGGGATAATGCAGATAAAAAACCAAGGAGCCGCATGTTTCTCAAACAACTGAAAGTCGGACATATGGGAGTATTTGCATATATTCTCGCCGATACCGAAAACAGCGATGGTCTGATTATTGATCCCGGGGCGGAAGTCGATTCGCTGATCGCTGAAGCCGGAAAAGTCGGTATCCGGATTCGGTATATCGTCAATACGCATGGACACGTCGATCATATCGCCGGCAATGCCGAGTTGAAAGAAAAAACGGGCGCGGAAATACTTATTCATGAGCAGGATGCCACTATGATGATATCGCATCATCCCATCATCATGAGAATGTTCAAGGCAAAGCCCTCACCCCCGGCGGACCGAATGATCAGGGACAACGATCATATCGAAGTGGGAAATCTGACACTGCAGGTACTCCACACCCCGGGACACTCTCCCGGCTCGATCTCGCTGTATACCCCAGGCTACGTGTTGACCGGTGATACACTCCTGCCGGGCTTTGTGGGAAGTACGAATCTCATCGGCGGCTCATGGGAGGACATGGAAAAATCTCTTCGGGAAAAGCTCCTGCCCCTGCCTGATGACACGGTGATCCTGCCAGGTCACCAGACGGCCGCCAACGCAACATCCACCATCGCCTATGAAAAACTCCACAATCCGTTTCTGACGTAATCGATGGTACGTCTTCCGAACATCCGTCAGGGTATCAACGGGGAACCGGCCAGCGGAATCTGTCGATTATCGCTGGTTTCCTCGTGAAACAGTCCACCATCCGGTGGATGGCACGGCATCCCTCATCATCGCGACGGCCGCACATGGATGACTCATCCCTCGGTGCTCCGGGAGTCTCAGTCAACGACTGTCAAGACTCGAATGTCCAACATAATAAAACCATGACGCGCACCACAGGACAGGAACGTAAAGCGCGTGGCTGCGTCACCTGCAGATAGACTTTGTACGACGCCGACGAACCTCAATGACACATGCCGGGACAGCGGTGTATCCCGCAAAAAGGGCGGCGCCGCTCATGGCGTCGCCCTTTGCATATCAGTGGTTTACAACGCACCATCAACTGTGCCGACTGAAATATTCTTTTGTGCTCTTGTAAACAACCCCGCTCAGGAAAATAAGACCTATCAGGTTGGGCCATGCCATCAGGCCGTTGAAGATATCGGAAATCAGCCAGACAACATCCAATTGTACGGCGGCGCCCACCGGCACGAGAAGGCAGAAGAGTATCCGGTAGGGCATTACCATTTTTGACCCCAGAAGATATTCGACGGCACGATCGCCATAATAGGACCAACCGATAATCGTTGAAAACGCAAAAAAGCTGATGCCTATCGCGACCATGTACCCGCCGGGACCCGGCATGCCGAGATTGAATCCCCGTGCGGTAAGATCGGCACCCGTCAGCCCTTGGGTGTAGGCCCCGGTAACGATAATAACAAGGGCCGTCATGGTGCAGACGAACAGTGTATCGATAAACGGTCCCAGCATGGAAACCAGTCCAACGCGCACCGGTTCCTTCGTCCGGGCTGCGCCATGGGCAATCGGCGCACTGCCAAGACCAGCCTCGTTGGAGAAGACACCGCGGGCCACGCCGAAGCGAATCGCCTGGGCGACTACGGCCCCGGAAAAGCCTCCCGTTGCAGCCGTTCCGTTGAAGGCATCATGAAAAATCATGGCAAACGCGGCGGGCACGCCCTTGATATTCATCAAGATCACGACGAGTGCACCGAGCACATAAAATACCGACATGACCGGCACGAGCTTGCTGGCAACCTGCCCGATGCGCTTGATGCCACCGATAATCACGGCGAACACCAGAGCACACATAATCAATCCCGTGATGAGTTTCGGAACTCCGAAATATGTCTGCACCGGTTCTGCCACGGAATTGGCCTGCACCATATTTCCGATACCGAATGACGCCACGGCGGCAAAGAGAGCAAACAGTATCCCGAGCCACTTCTGTCCCAAACCCCGTTCCAGATAGTACATGGGACCGGCACTGACTGTTCCGTCTGCATGAATGACTCTGTATTTCAGAGAAAGAAGACACTCGGCATATTTCACGGCCATGCCGAACACCGCGGTGACCCACATCCAGAATATTGCACCAGGGCCACCTAGTGCAATGGCGGTCCCAACACCGGCGATATTACCCGTACCGATTGTGGCCGACAGGGCAGCACTCAATGCCTGAAAATAAGTGATTTCACCCTCGTCCTTCGGATCACTGTATTTGCCTGATACGAGTTTCAATGCTTGCCCCAATTTGCGAATCTGAATCGCACGCAGCAACAGGGTAAGAAAGATGCCCGTTCCCACCAGCAGCAGTATGGTTACCGGTCCCCATACAATTCCACCAATACTATCCAAAAACTTTTCCACAAAAAAACTCCTTTGCACCTTTACAAATTAATCACTCACGCGGAGGGGATCTCCTCCCTTCACCTCAACCTCACATGAATGTTCCGGTAAAGCCGCCGAGTCGTATCATTTTTATTATTATCTGTCCAGACGAATGTATATGGAGCCACACAACAGCCGTCACACGGCGGGCAGTCCTTTGGTCCAGGAAAAATTTCCCGCATGATACGTGCTGACACGGCGGGACCGTGATTACGCGGTACAGTGTCTCAACCCTGCTTGACACACTATGGACATCTCCGTTATCATAGGAATGCTCGTAAGCCTTTCACATACGCAGATCCTGGTAGTACATCCCGGCGAGGGAGTATCTCGTTTCACAGAGTTTCGGACAAGTTGCAGAGGAAGCGGTATGGCAGCATTACGACAGGACCTTTGGCCGAACGCGGTCAGACTATTTAAGTATCTTACCGTCATGATCATGGTGATGGGGTGTTCTCTGTCAAATGTCGCATACCATCCTGTGCATCACGCACTTACGTTTGCGCGCACCAGGCACGTTATAGAACATGGCTGGATCACTTCAGAAATACTCGAGTTTCTGGCCATGGAAGAAGTGCATGACGCCCTCGGATTCAATCCCTTACTGTTTGATAAACCGATCACGATCACGATTTCGGCACACCATTTTCCCAAAAGCTTCGGACAGCAGATTAACGCGGAAGTTCAGATCGACAGCTATCTTTTCTCAGATGGTGACTATGAATACGTCCTCAGCCGGCATGGCATCAACCTCGACAACTACCGGAATCAAATCGCCATGCTTGCGGAACTGAAAAACGCCCCCCCCATGCGGCGCTTGTTCAGAAATCTTGTAATTGTACATGAAATAGCTCATGTCAGAGAGTATTATTCATACGGCGAAGACAGGGTCTTGACGCTCACAGGTCATAACGTGACTGACAGAGTTGAAACCGATGTTCTTGTTCGCCTTTACCAGGCGGGCAAAATAGACAGGCACCTGTGCGAAAAAACGTATCGCTTTCTTGAAAAATACAGAAACAGCAACCATGAAGGGCAAAAGGCCATAGAAGATTTCTTTGCGCGATATATCGACGTTGATCAATCATTCCCACCGGTTCTTACCGGCATGACGGAACAACGGGATGCCTCGCTACCCCTTTCCCAAAACTATCAGGTGCGCTGAAGGTGGGTAATATCGGTCCGTCGCGACACACTGTGTTTCATCGTGAAGGACCGAACAAGCAGTTATGATAACATCTGTCAGCCGACCTGTCGTGCGATCCCTCGGAAGATGATCCGACGATGGTACCTTTTTCAGACACATTCCGCTTTCTGTGATATATTAATTGGTGAGCAGGTATTGCCGACATATTACGATACGAGACGAACCTATGAACACGAAGGGTTTCATTAAAAAAGTAGTGACAGGGGATGATCCGACCTTGGCCGGCGATTTTCTTGCAACTGCATCAGGCATTTCAAAAACAAAAATAAAGGATGCCATGAACAAAGGAGCCGCTTGGCTCCGCCGGAACGGCAGAAAGCGCGCGCGCATCAGGCGTGCCACGATGCCCCTCACATCCGGGGATTGCATTGAGTTGTATTATAACGAACACCTCCTGACCCTCGCGCCACCCCAGGCGCGATGCCTTATGGATCGCCGGCACTACAGTGTCTGGTTTAAACCGGCAGGTCTGATGACCCAGGGCACCACATATGGCGATCACTGCTCGCTCCTGCGGCAGGCAGAACTAGCCTTCACACCGCGGCGTAAGGTCTTTCCCGTGCATCGCCTTGATCGTGAGGCCACAGGACTGGTCATGGTCGCCCATACGAAAACCGCAGCGGCAAAGCTTTCCACCCTGTTCAGCACCGGCCGAATTATCAAGCATTACCGTCTTGAGGTCCTCGGCAATCTTACCTCATTTGACTCACAAGGAACAATATCACTGCCGCTTGACGGAAGGAATGCGCTCACCGAATTCAAGATTGATCGTTACGATGCGGTCCGCAACATCACGACAGTCGATGTGCGCATCTTGACCGGTCGCCTCCACCAGATCCGGCGTCATTTTGCCATGACCGGGTTTCCCGTCATGGGAGACCCCCGGTACGGTATGGGCAACAAGAATACGGATGGCTTGAAGCTTGCGGCAGTGGCCCTGGAATTTACATGTCCCTTCAGCGGAGAGCCCACGGTCATCCGCCTCTAGCCGGCCGACACCCACTCTGGAAGGCAGTCCACCGTCGCCCCATGTCCCCCGGAGAAGACTCCAGCGATACCGGACGGGCAGCACGTATTGTCGTGATCGTACATTAAGACCATACTCTACCTGCGTGATATGCACGACACTCTATTCAGCCTGTTGCACGGTTTGCAGGGCAGTCAATCGGTTCCACAGCCACGAATACCGTCTCTGCGGTTTATTGTTCCGCACCGCCATGGCAAGAGCCTTTTTCGATCCGACAATGACAACCAGGTTTTTCCCTCTCGTCACTGCCGTATAGAGCAGATTACGCTGCAGAAGCAAGTAGTGCTGGGTCAAGAGCGGCATCACGACAACCGGATATTCCGACCCCTGGGATTTGTGCACCGACACGGCGTAGGCCGGAACAATTTCGTCAAGTTCCGAATAATCATACTGCACATCACGCCCATCCAACAAAAGCATCACCTTCTGATTCTCCGGGTCAATCATGGAGATTCTTCCGATGTCACCATTGAATATTTCCTTGTCATAGTTGTTCCTGATCTGCATGACCTTATCGTTGATTCGAAAATTTCTGCCACCCCGGACGATCCTGTTTTCTCCCGGGTTGAGCGCATTTTGAAGTTCGAGGTTGAGATTACCCGTACCGACAATACCTTTATGCATGGGCGTGAGCACTTGAATGTCATCGACGGGATCAAAGCCGAACCGGGCAGGTATCCGCTCTTTCACCAGTTCGAGGATCAGTCGCAGAGCATCTGCGGGATTGTCCTGTTCGATGAAGTAGAAATCCTCCAGGCGTTCTTTCGATGATTTTAAGCTCGGCATTTCGCCGCGGTTCACCTTGTGGGCATTCACGATAATCAGGCTTTCCCGGGCCTGACGGAAGATCTCGGTTAATTCCACGACGGGTATGCGGCCTGAGAATATGATATCATTCAGGACGTTTCCCGCCCCCACAGAGGGCAGCTGATTGACATCACCCACCAGTATGAGCGTAGCACGTGCGGGCACAGCCTTCAACAGGTGGTACATGAGGATCGTATCGATCATCGATGCCTCATCAACGATCAGCAGGTCGCACTCCAAGGGATCATCTTCATGCTTCCGGAATCCCCCCTTCTGCATACTGTATTCCAAGAGACGATGAATCGTTTTTGCTGTATGGCCCGTCGTTTCGCTCATCCTTTTGGCTGCCCTGCCTGTGGGTGCGGCCAGCATGGTGTTAATCCCGCACCGAGTGAAAATCTTGAGAATGGCATTGATAATGGTCGTCTTGCCCGTACCCGGTCCACCGGTGATCACCATAACCTTGTTTTTTACGGCCTGTCGTACCGCCTCGACCTGCTTTTCCGCCAAGTTGATGGAAAGCTCCGTGTATACCCACTCAAGGACCTGTCGGGAATCGATCTTCGGGATTGCAGACGATGCATGCACCAGCTCTTTGATTCGTTGCGCAGTGCCGGTTTCAGCCAGGTGGAACCGGGCCAGATAGACCGCTTTGTGCCGTTCCACCGTCTCCCCGCCAGCGTCGTACAGGTCTTCGATGATAATTTTCTTCTCGTGTGCAATGGCGCCAAGGGCCGTCACGATCAATTCGCGGTCGACACCGAGGATGGTCCGACATTTGGTGATGAGTGTGTCGTAGGGGAAATACACATGCCCTTCCTCCGCGACTTGATTGAGGACATAGAGTATGCCGGCCTCGGCTCTCAGGGCGGAATCTCTCGCAAAACCCAGCTTGTCAGCAATGTCGTCTGCGATCACAAAGCCGATGCCAAAAATATCCGTTGCCAGCCTGTAGGGGTTTTCTGTGACTGTTTCGATGGAACTGTCTCCGTATTCCTTAAATATCTTGGTCGCATACCCCGCACCGACACCATGGCTCTGCAGAAAGAGCATGACTTCCCTGATATCCTTCTGCTCCTGCCAGGCTTTTTTGATCATGCTGATCCGTTTTTCACCAATACCATCGATCTCCGACAGCGTTTCGATCTCGTTCTCTATGATATCAAGGGTCCTTTTGCCGAACCTGCTGACGATTCTCTTTGCCATGACAGGACCGATGCCGGCGATGAGGCCCGATCCCAGATATTTTTCGATGCCATGAACCGTAGCGGGCACCGTGGTGTGATAATGATCGATCCGAAACTGTTCGCCATACACAGGATGACACACCCACTCACCCTTCATCTTCAGAATTTCTCCCGGCATGGGAGATATGAGAGTCCCTACGACGGTCACGAGATCACGCCGTCCCCGGACTTTTACTCTGGCGATGGTATACCCGCTCTTTTCATTGGAGAATGTGATTTTTTCAATCTGACCTTCAAGTTCAGTCAACATGGGTTGGTATACATCCTCACAGGCAGCCTTCCCTGTCTTCTCGTGCAATACCAGTGGCTATGAGCAGTGGTTTGCCTTTTCGCGGGAACGTTGCATCAAATAATCCGGCCAGGACAAACAACTCCCACGGCGACGTATTGCCCTGCGACGCTGCTGACCGAGTGGTTTCCGGAACGGCATGCATGCCATCCCGAGATACCATCTCCGTCGTAAATGGCATGCGGCTGCGTCTTTTCCTGATCGCACATTTCATTGCTCCGGTTGCCGTATTATCCGATCCATTATACTGATACTATATCTTATTATCACATCATTCCAGGGACAATCAGGTAGTCATAACTTTTGGTTCTTCTCCAATTTAGTTGGAGAAAATGAACTCAAATCCCCTGCTAATACTATCAGTGTTTCCAATTCACAGACAGCACCATATGATATGTCAGGCATCCTGATGTAACCAAGTGTTGTCTTTTTTCCATGTCCTTCTGTTTACCCTGTTAAATAAAATCAGAGTTTAATCACAGTAGGGTTCTATTTCCCGCCCTTTGAGGCGTTCAATGATTTTAAAGATACCCCGCTGCGTGCGGCGGGATAGTGCATCTGTAACGTTTCATTCAACAGGGTGGGTATTAACAGGACTAGACTCTGCAGCGCTTCTTATCGCTCAACAATGTTCATATGACGTGTGCCATACTTTCAAGTCTTTGTAATGCTTTAATATTTAACTTGAACCCCTGAATCCTTGCACCCTTGTATCCGATGGGATCGGACCTGCAAACTTTGATACTTTGCCATCATTCATTGCAACTAATCGGGAAATGATCCGAAGTTTTACGCTTCAAATGCGGCAGATGCTGCCCCTCTCCGCCTGCGGTTCACCAGAAACCGCAAGAAATCCGTGCGGGCCTTTGTATGGCGAGTATAAAAAGATACATATGCCCACACCAGCCACAGCTGCAACTCAAGCCGGGACATGCGAGCATGCCGGTATACGGCGTGCAGTGCATCAAACTTGCGCCAGTCTCGCTCGGTGATACGGCGCTCCAGTTCATCATAGAGGACCGTCCCGGGATACGGGGTCAAGAGCGTAAATTGTGCGATATGGCTGTCCAGCTCACAGGCAAAGCGAATCGTGGAGCGAATATCTTGCCGTCCTTCCTCAGGAGCTCCAAGGATATAGCTTGCCCAGATTTCAAGGCCATTTTCTTTCAAAATTTCAACGGCCTGTCGAGCCTGATCGGGATTTATCCCCTTGTTCAAATGCTTCAGCACACCGGGACTTGGTGTTTCTACTCCGGTAAAAATCGACGTAGCACCGGCAAGGGCCATATGCCGTATCATATCGGGGTGACGTACAATCGTATCGATTCGGCAGAAACACCACCAGTGAATGTCAAGCCCTTTCGACAGAATACCGTCGCAGATGGCATGAATTCTCTCCGGCGACCCCGTAAAGTTATCGTCGACGAACGTGACCGCCCCATAATGCAGCGCACGCACAAGATATTCGAGCTCATCCAATACGCTCTCGGCGCTCCGGGCCCGCCACCTGACACCGTCAAAACGACTGGATGAGCAGAAGCGGCACTGATGCGGGCATCCTCGACTGGTGTGTATCGAGGCCAGGCGGCGATATCCAAGGTGGGCACGGGTGTAATTCGACAGATCAATAAGATCGCGCGCCGGAAATGCGATGGAATCAACATCTACGATATGCACCGGGTCCCCCGTATCAACAGTCCCGTGGGGTGTTGCCACGATAAGCCCCGGAATGAGTGCGGGATCGTCTCCTTTGCTCCAGGCATCCAGAAGATCAGGAAACGTTCTTTCACCCTCCCCCCGAACGATGGCATCGACCATTCCTGTCTCCAGCACGGCTTCGGCGACAAAGCATGGATGTGGGCCACCCATCACCACTCGGCTACCTGCTGCCTTTGCCCGGCGGGCCAACGCCAGTGCCTCCGTGAAACGGGTGGTATCACTATGGATCCCGACGACATCGAATTCCGAATAAGCAATCGATTGAGAATCGACAGACAGGTCAATCACCCGGACAGAGTATCCACGATTCCGCACGGCAGCGGCAACATACAGAAGCCCGAGGGGCGGCAACTCAACTCCGAGAGAGCGAAACGTGCTTCTTGATGAGGGACAAAGGAGAAGAACGTGCATGTAACTACATATTTCCTTACTTTTTCGGCCTGATCATATGCATTATCACGGAGATCAATTATCTCACTGTGCGTGTTCGCAATTGTTTTATCACAGACAGCTGCAGCACGCCAGCGGTTCTTCGGCGGTAGCGTGGAATGCACTGCAATGCCACACGGACACCACACGTTAATATCAGTTTATCCCTAGTATTAAACCCGAATTCAATTCGTATTGTTCTTTCGTTTCATGTATCATATAAAAGAAGCTATTCCTTATCTATTAGTACTCTAAAGATGTTCATTTTGCAATTCGATCACTTTCGAGATCATGTGATCATAGATCTGCAACAATTGAGGATACAGGCAGGGCACTCCTGCCATCGCCAGCGCTTACGACAGGTACACATCGCACATGCCAATGAAAGTGGACACTCTTTTCAACCGCTGCAGGACATACAGATATCCGGATCGGCACGTTACCGTCGATTCCGGTCACGGTCACACAGGAAGCAGCACGCGCAACCCGAAACCCATAGTGGGGCGTTGCGGAAGCTTTTTGCGGTGTTATCATTATTATTACCATACATTCGCAACACACCGAAACCTGTCTTGTACAGCAAAGGAAGGAGTTTCTTCCATGTTTTCCGGTGTTATCAGATGCAATCACTGCGGCAACGAGACCGTCGCAGAAATTCTGGGTATCGTCACCACGGGTCCTGTGGCGAGCAGTCAGAGATACTTTGGATATAATCATGCGACGGGGTATTTGTCCTTCCGCTGCCCTGCATGCGGCACGGAGCTTGCGATCAATCCGGCGGAAGTGCTCATATCGCGGTTTCTGCAAGGCTTACCGGCTTTATCCGGTATTCTGGCACCGCAGACTCGAAAAACCGCATAGGGAAAGTGCGTATATGTGTACCCATCGCAATAATCACAACACCAAGAGGCCATGGGGCGTGTCAAGCGGGAATTGCCACTTAACATGAAAAAATAAACGAAAGGGGGCAGATATGACGATTCAACAATTGGAATTTTTCAGAAAAGTCATTATTGAAAAAATGGCAATAATCACTTCCGATCCAAAAATTAGAAACAAAGTATGCGAGTCCCCCGGTAATTTGGCAGAAGATCTGGAACAGGCATCCACCGAATTCGACACGGGCATGTACCTGGAACTGCGGACACGGTCATATAATGAACTGTACGAACTCAAACACTCCCTCAACCGGATTAAGGACGGGACATACGGCATCTGTCTGGAATGCGAGGACGATATCCCCGTGGAACGTCTTATGGTAAAACCCACGGCATGTCTCTGCATCGAATGTCAGGAAGAAACCGAACGACGGCAGCGCCGCAGGTTCATGTGATACACACATAAAATGTCAAACACCCTGCAAATCTCTCGATACGCAAAAACGGCGTGCGTTCTCTGAATGCACGCCGTTTTTGTTGTTTATCCAGAGGCCCTGCCCTCCATCATCAAGGTGCCAGGAACACACTTTGCCCGTTACTCTGCAAATATTTTCTTATACTCGCCGTAACCCTCCTTTTCGAGCTCCTCTTTCGGGATGAACCTGAGAGCAGCCGAATTGATGCAATAGCGCTGCCCCGTCGGTGCCGGCCCATCGGGAAAGACATGCCCGAGGTGTGAATCGGCATGCCGGCTTCTGACCTCCGTCCTCCGCATGAACAGGCGCCGGTCTTCCTTTTCAATAATATTATCTCCCTCAAGCACTTTCGTAAAGCTGGGCCATCCCGTTCGGGAATCATATTTGTCCCGGGAACTGAACAAGGGCTCGCCTGACACGATATCGACATAAATCCCTTCCCGCTTGTTATTCCAGTATTCATTATCAAACGGGCGCTCCGTTCCATCTTCCTGGGTTACCTTATATTGCAGGGGCGTCAATTTTTCTTTCAGTTCTTCCTGCGACATTTTTGTATACCTCCTTTCCGGAGAACGCACGCGGGTACCGCGCCGACTGTCACGCCACGCTTTGTCCAGAAATTGATCACGTCCTGAATTGTACCGGTAGTATTTGTACCGGATGGGATTTTTGCGGTGGTAGTCCTGATGATATTCTTCGGCCGGATAAAATGGTGACGCTTCCAGGATTTCCGTGACGATAGGCTTTTCGAATATACCTGATTGCTTGAGCCTCGCCTTCGACTGTTCTGCCTGTATTCGCTGTTCGTCCGAATGGTAAAAGACGGCCGTGCGGTACTGAGCCCCCCGATCGATAAACTGGCCACCGGGGTCCGTCGGATCAACCTGCCGCCAGAAGATATCCAGGAGTTCTCTGTAGGTAGTTATCTCGGGGTCGAAGGTAATTTGAATGGCTTCTACATGCCCGGTGCCGCCGCGGGATACCTCTTGATAGGTGGGATTTTGCCTGTGTCCGCCGGTATACCCGGAAATCACAGCGACCACACCATCCAGTGCTTCAAAAGGTGTTTCCATGCACCAGAAGCAACCTCCGGCAAAGGTAGCCTTTTCAAGTCGCTCTCCCGCATGCGCAACCGGGGCAGACAGTGTTCTCCTTTGTATGGTCATCCCCGGCACGATGATCAGCAGAAACATCGCAATGAAACCTATGACATTCAGCATCCAGTGGTAACTTTCAAATGCAAATAACTTCATACTATGCACCTCCCTTCATCAATAATTTAATCATTACATGCCGCTATGTGAAGGAAGGGAATAGCCCGCCCGGTCATCCGCCACAGGCCGCACCCACATAAATTGAGAAACTAGTATTGACAAGAACCTGTATTTTTCAGATAAAGCGGCGTACAAGGTACTGGTGTTCATCTCATACTGACGGCGGGACGTGTGCTCCCGGAACATTGCGCATTAAGCCGGACACAGCGTAAAAGAGAAGATGAATGCATGACAAGGCCATCCTGGGAGAAACTACCTTATGAAAAACGCGCTGATCGTCGCGGGAGGCACCATGCGGAGCACCTTTTCTGCAGGAGTGCTCGATACATTCCTGACGGAGAGTTTTGCCCCCTTCCTGATGTACATCGGTGTGTCGGCCGGTGCATGAACCCGCGCGGCATTTATGGCCGAGATGTACCAGTGCAATGATATTATTTCCACCGATTAGTCACGGCAACTCGAATTTCTCACTTGGAAGAAGTTTCTTATGGGACATCACCTGATGGATCTTGACTGGCTCTGGAACATGACCATCAGCGAATTTCATCTCGATCTTACGAAAATATGCAGCAAAATAAAATGGTTATTGTGGAGGCAACCTCCATTGTTACCGGGGAAACGGTGTATCTGGAACTGAATGAACAGACCTGCGAAGATTATCTGCAAGCATCGAGTTCGCTTCCCATCCTGTATCGTTCCTTTCCCGTGTTCGACTCGACACCGATGACGGACGGCGGGATTGCCCATTCTATGCCCGTCATCGAAGCTTACCGCCGAGGGGACGAAACATGATGGTGCTCCGCTCACACCCGTCCGCTTATGTGAAGAAAAGCGGCATCTCGACACTCATTTATTCCCTGCTGCTCATACGATATCCACGCCTCAAAAGGGTCATTCAACAGAGCGCCGCAACGTATACGAGTCGAATTTCTACGCAACCCACCATACGGGACGCAGATTATCTTATCGGAATTTCCAGTGGGGAAACGGCCCTTCGACACCGGCATGCACCCATCCCTTGAAACTGATAATGTGGGGACGGGATCATACAATACCGAATTCTCCCGGTCTGGTATTGGTTCACGATACCGGTGGTGCTTGAGGATCGGTACTCAGTTCGAATTTTCTCGGCGGATCCGCATGAATTGAGCGCAAATGAGCCGGCTGCGGGAACGTTCCCTGCAGTGTGCATTGGTCAGGTCAACGTATCTTCCGATGTGTGGAGGTACCTTCCTTTTTGCTATTTTACACATGGAAAGGGTCATTACGACATCAATCAAGATAAATAGAATCAGCACATATGTAAAGATATCGGAGATCGAAGCGAAAAGGATGCCTGAGAGGCGGTAGACCCCGTCCACCACAGATACAATCATGGTAATCCTTTTACGGTGTTTTGCTTTCCTCGCCCAGTTCAATGTTTTTACTACACAAAGCGTGCCACGTTCCGACGTTCCATCCACAACAATTAAATGATCAATAATTCATAATTGTTACCTATAATAAGTTGTGGCAACAGAACCTTCCGCGAGGGACATACAACACGCCTTGCCCACCAATCTGACATGCCACCCGGATATTACCACGTATATGCAATATAAAATCGATGAGTTACGCCAACTGTGCCAGTTTGACATGTTCCGCGCAATATCGGCACGGGTGGTAGAACCTGCATGACACAGAAGTTTTTGTCTTGACAACATGCCGTGATTAACATAGGTCTTTTGGGGCATAACCCTTCCGGACATACACTCTCACATGGTCGTAACAAATGCGGTGCGGGCGATGTTTCCTTGTTGCTGCCTATGTATTGTAAAACATTGGCGATCAGATCCGAAATGCTGTTCAGTGTCTCGTAGTCCCATCACGGATGGCGATGCATTTTATCGTTGCAAATCCACGCAATTTGCAGGTGTCTTGCTCTCGCTGATTTGGAGCCGGCAATGGAAGGATTGCGGCTGAAACAGATACAATAATGTATCGAATTTGACTTTTTACACACTGAGGTGACCTTATGGCCAAAATTACGTTACGTGTAAATGGACAAACCGTCGAGTGTGAGCCCGGACAGTGTATTCTCGATGTAGCGGCGGAGCACATGCGCTGATTGCCGCGTGCAGCACACCGTTCTCGCAATCTCCTCCTACTGCACACGATCCTGCAACATGCGCTCCGCGGGATCAGACCGCCACGTACAACAAAACGGGGAGCCCGCAACCGGACTCCCCGTGATTATTTCTGCACTGCGTTGAGTTTATCGCCGTACCAACTGTCTAATCCCTCAGTTTTAATGGCCGTTTCGCTTTATCCAGTTCCATTTTCCGCAGACGAATACTCTCGGGTGTCACCTCGATCAGCTCATCCTCGGCGATGAACTCGATGGATTGATCCAGCGACAGGCGCCGCGGCGGTCGAAGCGTGACGGTAGCATCCGAGGTGGAGCTGCGCATGTTGGTAAGATGTTTTTCCTTGGTAATATTGACATTCAGGTCGCCGGGTCTGTTGCGTTCACCGATAATCATGCCGTCATAAACCTCCGTACCGACCTCGACGAAAAGTTCGCCCCGGTCTTCCATGGCCAAGCTGGCATACGTGGTAACCCTGCCCGTCCTGTCGGCCACCAGCGCCCCGTTTCCCCGTTGCGGAATGCGGCCAAACCATGGATCATACCCCTCGAAGAGCGTATTCATGACACCAGCACCCTTCGTATCCGTCAGAAAGTGACTGCGGAAGCCGATCAACCCGCGCGACGGGATTACAAACTCCATCTTGACGCGTCCGCTTCCCTTGTTGATCAGATCCTGCATGCGTCCTTTTCGATCGGAGAGTTTTTCCGTCACGATGCCGACGAATTCCTCCGGCACATCAAGCAACACCCGTTCGGTCGGCTCGAGCACGACATCGTTTTCCTTCCTTGTAATCACCTGCGGCTTGGATACCATAAATTCATACCCCTCACGTCGCATGGTCTCGATCAGAACAGCCATCTGCAATTCCCCGCGCCCGCATACTTCGAACATATCCTTGCGAGCAAGGTATCGAATATTCAGTGCAACATTGCGAAGGGTTTCTTTCTCCAGGCGATCTTTCAGGTGGCGCGAGGTCAGGTATCGTCCTTCGGTGCCGGCCGTGGGACTGGTGTTGACATAAAAGACCATCGATACGGTCGGTTCGTCAACACGAATACGGGGAAGGGGTCTCGGGTCTTCAAGTGACGAAATCGTATCGCCGATGGACACATTATCAACGCCGGCAACGGCAACGATATCCCCTGCTTCGGCGCGCTCGATCTGGCCCTTTTGTAAGCCGTCGAAGGTGTAGAGGGCCGAAAATTTAATGCCCGGCTTGATTTTATCTGCACCGCAGAGGGCATAGGCGGTATTCATCTCCAGGATCCCGTTTGACAGCCTGCCGATGGCCACCTGGCCGACGTAGGAATCATAGTCGAGGTTCGTGACCAGAAACTGTGTGATCACGTTATCGTCCACCTCGGGTGCGGGCACGTGGTGCACAATTGCCTCGAAAAGCGGTCGTAAATCGGTAGATGCATCACCCGGCAGGGCGTGGGCAATGCCCGTCTTGGCGTTCGTATACAGGATGGGAAATTCAATCTGCGTGTCACTCGCATCGAGATCGATAAACAGATCGTAAATCTCATTGATGACCTCGTCAATCCTGGCATCGCTGCGATCGATCTTGTTGATGACCACCACAATGGGTAGTTTCTTCGCAAGGGCTTTTTTGACGACAAAGCGGGTCTGCGGCAGGGGCCCTTCACTGGAATCAACCAGCAGGATCGCCCCGTCGACCAGGTTCAGGCTCCGTTCCACTTCACCACCGAAATCGGCGTGGCCGGGCGTATCGACAATATTTATCTTTATTCCCCCATACCAGACGGCGGTATTCTTGGCCATAATCGTAATGCCCCGCTCACGCTCGAGATCCATGGAGTCCATGACGCGCTCTTTCACCTCCTGGTGCTCTCTGAAGATGCCGCTCTGCCTGAGCATTCCGTCAACCAAGGTTGTTTTCCCATGATCGACATGGGCAATGATTGCTATGTTGCGTATGGTTTCTTTTCGCATGTGTGACGTATTGTTCTCCACTTTCAATGATGCGGTTCGATGATTACGCACGTTCAGACCTGCACTAACGGCAAAGAAGATGAAACACCATTGCAGGAACCGGCAGTTCTCCGGGATTCATACCACGTGTGATGATTGAAGACATTATGACCGAACCGGAGCGCTGCCTTTTAGCAGAAAATATAAAAGAAAACCACTACTTTTTTGAGGCATAACTGCCGAACCCAATACACTATGTTTTGTTATTAAAGTCTGTCTCCCTTCTCTCCGATTATTGAAGACAGATACAACAACTTAACCCTTCAATAATGTTAACTTCCGGGAGCAACAGCATCGGTCATTCACCGATACCGGGCGGTGCTGCAGGCGCGGAAAGAACTTCCGAGTCAAGAAAGGGAACATCGATGAAAAAGATTCTTATACTTTTCGTATCGATCGTCATTACACTGGCTGCCGCCTACACCGGTACGGCCTGGTGGTCCGGCATGATGGTGGAAAAAGAATTCTACCAATTGTTGAAAAACAATCAAAACGCAGGCTGTGTCTCACTCTCCACTTCGAATTATCACCGCAGCATCTTCAGATCCGAGGCGGTTACCACGGTCGAGGTCCGCATACCCGAAACCGACGGCAGCAACACGTCACTTTTTGTCGACTTGACACACGATATCGCCCACGGCCCCTGGCCTGTGGGATCCTCATTGTCGGAACTATCGCTCCTAAGGCCGGTTCTGGCCATTATTGACACACGTATTCTCTCAAAACCACAGACACAGACTACTTTCTGTCACAATTTCACTGAACTTCTCGCCCGGATCTCCATTCGGGATCGAACGATACTATATCTTCGGGGCAATGGTACATCGCATCTGACCGCAGGCCCCTTCCGGGGTACCTTCGGCAAAGACGGAGTATCCGTACATCTTCGGCAGGCAACATTGAATACTTCGTTTTCCGCCGGGTTCGACACCCTTAAGTCTACGTTGACGTTCCCACAGCTTGAAGCATGCAGCACCACCGGTCACCTCATAATCAAGGACACGGTAATCGATATGGATATGCACCGGGTGGTGGTCGATTTTTATCTGGGCAACGCTTCTTTCAAGACGGCTCTCATCAAAATCGAGGGCGCGGGACAGGAGACAACCCCTTCATTCACCATCAATAATCTTACAATGACCTCGTCGAGTAGGGAATCGAACACACTCTTTAACACCGCCGTCAGGGTATCCTTCGACGAGCTCCTGACAGACGGCACAAAAGTCGGACCGGTTATGTTTACCATGGAAGGCCGCAATCTCGACACCGCCTCCATGGTACTTTTACAGAATTCGTGCCGCCAGATGCAGCACAAGCGCACGGCCGGGAAGGTTCAGGATATCGATCAGATGATCCTGAACGCCTACATGGAAGTGCTGCCCCGGATGTTGCGAGAGTCTCCTCAGCTCGAAATTACGCAATTGAGTGTTTCAACCGCTGAAGGTGATGCCCGGGGAAAGGCCCTGGTTTCGGTTGACGGAACCCGGGTGGGTCCCACGTTTAATCCGCTCCTGCTCGCAGGAGCACTCTCGGTGGAGGCTGAATTCAGCGCCACGGAGCATTTGCTGCAGCGCGTTTTCGAATTCCGGCACACACATCTGATTGAAAACGAAATCCGGACGGGCACACGACCGACGCTCAGCAATAAAAAGCTCCGGGCCCTTGCCGCACGGCAGGGTAAACGCGAGCTTGCAACCCTGATAAAACAGCACGTCCTTACGCGAAAAGATAACAACATGACCATCAATGCATCCTACCGACGAGGGCAGGTGACAGTGAACGGCCGGCCGCTGCCGCTCGAAAACCTGCTTCGGCAGAACGCGCTGTAGGCATACACTTAACATACCGTGATACGCCCCGCCGGATTACAGACATGCCCATCCGAAAGGTCGTTTCGAGATTCGACCACGTATCTTCCTGTCAATGCGTATCTCAGAGTCCGTCTGCAGCAACATGGCAGGCAATAGATCCGTTTTGTCCATATGTCAAATCATATTGACGAGCTGGAAACTTTCCCCTATAGTCCTGGCATACAAGAAGCCGTTCCGCGTATATGGTGCCGAGGTTAGCGCGTCACGATCACCAGGACAAGGAAGGACCATTCCCCTTGAGTAAAACAAAACGGCTGGATGCCGTCGAACAATTCAAGCAGTCACAAAAAACACGCACACGAAAAGAAGCTGATCGAATCTTTCAGTACTACGTGCTTTTCGGAAAGGACAGTCTCGCGGAACTCGTTTCCTACCTTGCGGAACTGAAGACAAGACCGCTGAAGGGTCTCGGCAACAGCGACGTAGACCTGCTGCTCAATGCCGTGCTCGATGACGAACGAGGATACTATGCATACAAACTCGGTCTCGTGAAAGAAGCGGTCGACGGAATCGAGATCGATGCGGATCAGTACGCCGTGTTGCAGCTCCTCCTCACCTTTCTGACACCGCAATAACAGCATTCCTGTCATTGCAGGGATATTTGAGATACCTTTCGCCTGCGTGCCTACAGTGGCAGGTACCCGCCGGTCGCTCACAGCCCTCCCGTACAGACCGAATTGTATTGACGACAGCTCATTTTTCAGCCATTATTAAATAGTCTTTTGATGGTTTTCGCTGACCGAAAAAATCAGATCGTTATGAGTGTGCTGACGGATAAAGGTTCTTTGCTATGCTGTAACGATCATCGTCTGAATGTATTCATCCCATTGACAACAGCACTCGCATATGCTTCGCCCATCGGTTCGTGTTTTGCGTTGACGGATATAGCGTTTCAAACCGGGCCCCTGTCGTGTGTCTCATGTACCGGGATCCTGACCTGACACACTGCTGCCTGCGGCATCACGCCGAATGCTATGTTCACGGACCACCGTAGCGAGGAAAGGAGGCGGTTATGTACCGTTTT
>Ga0272442_10002495_pt1 | contig 26651 bp, 19 predicted proteins | sample SSMForm2O_FD_200262 | JGI IMG/M metagenome (GOLD analysis project Ga0272442, IMG submission 200262) | Marine sediment archaeal communities from Little Sippewissett salt marsh, Falmouth, MA, United States - SSM-Form-2O | ecosystem: Environmental > Aquatic > Marine > Wetlands > Sediment ... | reverse complement strand
TCAAAATCCTCTTGTTCTAATACAAACTCAATAAGGCAAAGCAATGACAGCGCTACTTCTTAGGTGCGAAAAGCTGGAACTCGCAAATGGTTGGCCCGTCAGTGGCCTTGAGTATGTTCAGTCGAACATAACGGCCAGTAACAGGTTCAAATTGCTTTGAATAGTCATGCCCGAGCTTTGTACCCTTAGCAAAATTTTTCCATTGATTGCCGCCTTTGTATTGCAGTTCAAATTCCTGTACACGGTCGTACTCTTCCTGGATTTTAATTCGATTAAAAGTGGTCAGCTTTCCCATGTCAACTTCAAGCCATGCCTTCTGTGTGCCGGAGTCGGTAGCCCAGCGGGTGGCAGAGTCGTCGTCCACGGCTTTAGAACCGTTATAGGCTGCATTTTCCTGGAAAACGTTTGAGGCTCTGACCCTCTTTTCGGCTGTCAATGAATTGGACAGCAATCCCCTTGGTCTGATTATACCGGCAGAGCCGTTGAGTTTTAATATTATGATTGTATCGAGCTGCCGCCGGTAAGATTTCGGTACGGAAATTTCGATGGCTTTTATAGTTTGTTGAACTGTTACTGTCCCTCCTGTCATAACAGAGCTTGAAATGATTTTCTTAGGAATAGGCGGCAGTGTAAGTGTATCCTCCTGCCAATTAAGAACGTGGACGTAAATGGTATTAAGTTTATGCGTACTGGCACCCCAGTTGCCCGGCTTAAATGGGCCGCCGCGGGTCGCATAAATACTCTTACCATACCTTTGGAGCCAATTGCCCATCTCATTGAGCCGTTCGACCTGCCTCGGCTCGATTCTGCCGTCCGGCATAGGCCCGACATTGAAAAGAAGATTGCCGTCCCCGCCGACAACGCGAACAAGTGTATCTATACACTGCTTTAGTGATTTCATCCGGTCGTTAGGTTTCCATGCCCATTGCCTGCAAATTGTCATACAAGTCTCCCAGGGACGGTCGTTCTGGAATTTCCCGATTCTTTGTTCAGGCGTGTCGTGGTCAGCGGGCAAACCCGCCCTGTTGTTGATGATAACATGGGGCTGAAGCTGTCGAATCATCTTAAACAACTTCTCTGAATCCCAGTCTTGAGCCTTGCCGCCAAGACCGTCAAACCAGATGATATCAATCTTTCCGTAGTTACTGCAAATCTCCCGAAGCTGGCCGTGAAGAAACTTGATGTAGCGGGAATGATTGTCCGTTCGATAGTCAGGATGATACCAGTCCGGCGGAGAATAATAGTAGCCGAGTTTTAATCCTGCCTTGTGGCAGGCATCGGCCAATTCTTTTACGACATCACGTTTGAACGGCGAGTTAGTAATCTTATAGTCAGTCAATGTACTGTCAAACATTGAAAAGCCATCATGATGTTTGCTCGTGAATACGAGGTACTTCATACCGGCATCTTTGGCGGTTTGTATCCACTCATCCGCATCGAATTTGACGGGATTGAATTGTTTATATAGATTATCATAAATCTCTACCGGTATTGAGCCTGTAGATTTGTCCTTTCGGCCTCGCCGCTGTCCACCGCGGGACCAGCCGATTTCCGTACCTTTCAGACTAACCGGCCCCCAATGAATAAACAGGCCGAATTTCATTTCCCGCCACCGCTGAACGTCCTGCTTGTCGGCTTTCAGGTAACCTGCGGATTCTTTTGAACTGTCGGCATTAACCCGTTCATTGGAAAATGCAGTCAACAAACAGACCACCAATCCCATCCATACCATAAGCGTTCTTTTTATCAATTCATTTTTCAACATTATTTGGCCCTTTCCATTTATCTAATATCTTTTATCAAGACAATAATATAACGTAAAAGAGCAAATAACGAAACTTTATGTTTGTTTTTTTACAGCAGACTAAAGCAAAGCCTTACATCAAAGAGGTTCGTTATTGTTTGATAATAGTCGTATGACCGGCGTCGAACATTCTTACGCCGCCTGTGTCCAATTGCAGGATGAGGCCTTTTTCCGGGTCTATTCCGATACAGTTGCCGGAAAATTTCCGGCCGTTGTAAATGAGCTTAACTCTGTGACCTAATTGAATGCTGAGACTGTGCCATTGGTCTATTACTTTTTCGCCTTTTCGGGCCGCCACTTCAAGCCAGTATTCCATAGAAGTAAGCAGTCGTTTTGCCAGCCAGAGACGGTCGGAAATTGAATGGCTCTCTATATCGATGCTTGTTGCAAGTGGCTGTAATTCAACAGGAAAGGAGTCTTTTTTTTGGTGACAGTTTATTCCAACACCGATTATATAGGTATTACCGCCGCCGTCTGTTTTTGATTCGAGCAGAATGCCGGCCACTTTCTTGCCGTTCAGCATTATATCGTTCGGCCATTTGATTTTCGCCTCGCTATTGGCAGACTTGCCGATAGCTTCAGCAACCGCCACCGCGCACGTAAGTGAAAGCAGCTCAGAGTATAGGTTGTTGTCGCTCAGAATAATTGAACAGAGAATGCTCTGGGAATATTTACTGTGCCACTTGTTGTCCGCTCGACCTTTGCCGCCTGTCTGTTCTTCGGCGAAAATTACAAGGCCGTCATTTCCCTTGTTCTTTGCGTACTCGGCAGCAATTTTCTGTGTACTTGATGTGCGATTATAGACGAGGATTTTCCTGCCGATGCGTTTGGTTCTCAGATTCGACTTTATCTTGTCGGGGTCAAGAAGGTCGGTTATCGGCATAGCTTTAGTTACCTGTCAAGTCCAATATCAACGGCTCTTGCCGAATGAGTAATCGCGCCAACCGCAATTCGATCGATACCACACTGGGCGATGGCTGAAACATTGCTCAATGTAACGTTACCTGATGCCTCAAGTAACGGCTTTTTATTCCTGCCACACATCTTGTTTCGCATATCCACAGCGTGCTTTAACTGCCACTGGCCCATATTGTCGAGCAGCACAATATCAATACCCGGAATTTTTAGCACGTAGTTCAGCTGGTCATCGACGTGATCAACCTCAACAGCAATGAATTTAACGCCTTTTTTCTTCTTGGCTTCGCAAATAATTTTTTGCAGCTTCGACTGAAAATTCCTGCCCAACTGGGCCAGATGGTTATCTTTAATCAGAACACCGTCATACAACCCAAGCCGGTGATTATATCCCCCGCCACAGCGAACCGCATACTTTTCGAGGACTCGCCATCCGGGCATTGTTTTTCGAGTATCGTAAATCCTTGCTTTTGTGCCCTGAATAGCACTGACATACTTCCGGGTTGTTGTAGATATTCCGCTGAGTCTCTGGAGAAAATTCAGCATAACCCTCTCAGCAGTGAGCATAGAGCGTACAGGCCCTTTAATTGTGGCAATTTTGCTCCCGACATGAGCTGACTCTCCGTCATTAATACTTACTTTCAACTTGAGTCTATCATCATAGCACTTGATAATCTCCCGAACTATTTCCACTCCGCTTATAACTATTTCCTCACGTGAGATTATATTTGCTTTGTCAACGGTATTTTTTTTAAAAAGAAGCTCACTTGTTACATCACCCCTGCCGAGGTCCTCATCGATGGCCATTTGGATAAGAGGTCGAGCTTTTGCAATGTTTAGTTCTCTCATATTATTTCTTTCCCTTCTACTATCAACTTCATGACGACGGTGTCTTTTTCTTATATCTTTTTTGTTTTTTTGTCGCCAAAAAGTCTCTCTTCTTTTTCTTTGAGTTGACCAGGACCAGCTCCGGCAGCTCTTTCAGCTCCTTAAGCTGGTCACGCAGAAACGCGGCCCGCTCAAAATCAAGACTCTGGGCGGCTTCAAGCATTTCACTCTCTATCTGAGAAGCTAATTCCACCTTTTCATATTCTGAGTCACCGAAACGAACCGCCTCTCGGGCCGTCCGCCTTGCCTTTATTTGCTCGGTCAGACTTTTACGGATCTCCTTCTTTATTGTCTCGGGTGTAATGTTGTGCTCTTTATTGTATTCTAACTGGATTTTACGGCGCCTGTTCGTTTCGTCAATAGCTTTTTGCATCGATTGTGTAACTCTGTCCCCATATAAATAGACAGTAGCGTTGATATTTCGCGCGGTTCTGCCGATTGTTTGTATCAGAGAGGTCTGACTTCGCAAAAAACCTTCCTTATCGGCATCAAGGATTGCGACGGCTGAAACCTCCGGCAAATCCAGACCTTCCCTCAGCAGGTTCACTCCTACCAGTACGTCAAATTCGCCCTTGCGTAGAGCCCGCAGTATCTCAATTCTTTCCAGTGTATCGATTTCACTATGCAGATAACGGCATTTGAAACCTTTCTTTGTAATGAAACCGGACAGGTCCTCAGCCATCCTTTTTGTCAGCGTGGTAACGAGCGTTCGTTCCCCAGCCTTGACCCGTTTTTCAACCTCGCCCAAAAGGTGTGGAATCTGATTTGCCGCCGGATATACATAGATTTCCGGGTCCAGCAGTCCGGTCGGCCGGATGATTTGTTCGACAACTTCGTTATCACACTTTTCCATCTCAAACAGCGCCGGTGTAGCAGAAACAAAAATGACTTTAGCCCAGCTTTCCTGGAATTCCTCGAAACGCAGTGGCCTGTTATCCAATGCGCTGGGTAGTCTGAAGCCATGCTCTACAAGGGTTTCTTTCCTGTGTCTGTCTCCAGCCCACATCGCCCGCACTTGCGGAATGGTAACGTGAGATTCGTCAATAAACAAAAGAAAATCATCCGGAAAATAATCAATCAGAGTATATGGTCTGGCGCCGGGCTGCAGGCCCGCCAGATGCCGGGCGTAATTCTCTATCCCGCTGCAGTAACCGATTTCCTCCATCATTTCAATATCGTACATCGTCCGTGCCTGAAGCCGTTGAGCTTCAAGAAGCTTTCCCTGGCCTCTCAGTTCAGCCAATCGCTGATCAAGCTCGGTCTTGATACTATCGACCGCAGTGCCGATTCTCTCAGACGGCATAATGTAATGCTGCGCCGGATATACAAATAGCTGATCTTCGACTGCGAGGAGTTCAGCCGATACCGGGTTTATATAGCTTATCTTTTCTATTTCATCACCGAAAAATTCAATGCGGACGGCAAATGATTCGTAAGAAGGACAAAGCTCCACAACATCACCGCGAACTCTGAATGTTCCCCTCTGAAAATCGATGTCATTTCTGGTGTACTGTATGTCGGCTAATCTTCCAAGCAGCTCATTTCTATTGCATTTATCCCCTGTGCGAATGCCAACAACGCTGGCCTTATAATCTTCGGGCGAACCAAGACCGAAAATGCATGAGACAGAAGCAATAATAATACAATCATTCCTTGTTGAAAGACTTGTAGTTGTCGAAAGGCGGAGCCGGTCAAGGTCATTATTTTTCGAGGCGTCCTTTTCTATGTATATGTCCCGCTGGGGTATGTATGCTTCGGGCTGATAATAATCATAATAGCTGACAAAATATTCAACTGCGTTTTCCGGAAACAACTCCTTAAACTCCTCATAAAGCTGAGCGGCTAACGTCTTATTGTGAGAGATAACAAGGGCCGGCATATTATGCTGAGCGATAACATTTGCCATCGTGAAAGTTTTGCCGCTGCCGGTCACGCCCATCAGGGTCTGATACTTTTTGCCGCTGCGCAGTCCCTCCACGAGCCTTTCTATGGCCTGCGGCTGGTCGCCTGCCGGCTTAAACTCATTGTTCATCTTGAATATACCCATCTTAAAATGCTATTGTAGCCGAATACTGAGCATATTTCACGCGGAAAATATAAGGTCTGGTTAACAGCCCCGAATAGAAAAAGGGTAAAACAGCCGGTGTTTTTCTATGGGACTCGCTCCGGATAGACTATTGCCGCTATGAGGGCCTTTCCATATCGCTGCCACAGGGTATTTGAATCGAGTCCTGAGTCATTTTGCCGCATTTCGAAGGTAATAATGGGAATACCCAAATCAACTCCGGTGTATGAGCCGAGTGAACCCGGTCTCGCACCCAGCTTTTTTACAGGTAAACCACAATATTGGGCCATTCGAACAGCCAGATTGGTACCGGGACCATCGTAGTCAATACAGGACAACGGCTGATGAATACTGACGATACGGTCAGGAGAGTATTGCTCGATAAGTTGCTTGATTACACGCGCCTCCGGTTCAGAAAGCGGAGTGGCCCCCGACTGCCTTTCGTTAACACGGTTAGCTGATGGGAAATTGCGGTTGAGGTCCACACCATTAGCATTGAAACGGCTCCTGTGCGCCATCCCGTCAGGATTAGCTACGGCCAAAAGCACAACTCTGCGTCCTTCCATAAGATTTGGTTGTTGCTGGAGATATTTTACTAACCGGCGGACGAGAGGAGTACCTGCCGGCTCATTGCCGTGAATTGTCGCCAGGATAAAGGTTACATCCGGACCTTGGCCAAGCACAAAGGATAGAATCGGCAAACGACGGACTGAGGTACCCACTATACGGTATTGACCAGGAACTAAAAACGTTGATACCTTTGGAACCGGTGGCATCGGCGATGTTGACGACAATACTCCCGACGATACTACCCCCGATGGTACCAATGAAGTCGTAACTAATTCCGGATAAACTACGGGTTGATAGCAGCCGGTCAAAGCAAAAAGAAACAATATAATGCAAATGTGTAAGACGACAGAATTCTTTCTATTCATTTCAGATATTCTTTCAAGCTTCCTTTCTTCCCTACACAGTAGCTATACGGAGGTATTATAAGCTCTTGCAAGAAAGAGTAAAAGCAAAACTCAGAAGTTCACTTAAAAAAGATCGACCGAATTGTTGACTTTTCAGCAACAATTAAAGACAATGCCTGCGCACAGCCGATGATACTTCAAACGCTTGTTACAAGCAAAAATAATGATGATGAATTGTAGAAAATTCGTCTTTTGGGGCGATTAATCAGCTCTGTAACAAAGGTATAAATGGAAGAGAAACGCAAAAAAACAAGCCTTATGGCTTTTATTGTAGTTGGAATATGCCTTGTGCCCTTGGCATATTTGGGACGGGGATTTTATTATGGAGCAAAAACAATACATCAGCTCCTGGCTGAGAACAAACATCTAAAACAGGCCATAACAAATCTTACATACGAGGAACAAATAGGTTATGCAAAAGTAATTAGCCAGCAAACCACAGACGGTCGGCTTGTTACCACAATAAAATTTGTTGAGACTGCCCGAGACGATAAACTAAAGACGATTCTTGAGAAGGAATACATCATCGAAGGTGATATTATCCACTTTGATGCCCTGATTGTGAAGTTCGGTAATAAAATGGTCATGGACGGCACGACAAGGGCGATGTACCTTTGGAGAAGAGTTTATGGCGAGAAAATGGCGCCGGAAGAAGGCTTTGTAATAGAACAACCCGGCACCGAACCTCAACGATACAGCAACCTGCTTAAAGCCTTGCCGATAAAACAGAGTCAAATGTTCTGGTCAAATATTTGGGACCTGGCAAATGATCCGAAGAAGTTGAAGGAATACGATATTGAAGCGGTTTACGGCAATGCTGTTTACACAAGACTTCGAAAAGGACTTATTTACGTATTCAAGATAAGTCCGACTGGTCAGGTTTATCCTGAAACCGTGCCCGATATGTAAAACAGTGCAAGACGCGAACAGAAGAAAAATATTTTCAGACAATAGATCCTTAAAGCTTCTATTCTTTGTTGCTCAAGCCTAATTTTCATCACAATTCACAAGTTTGTTTAGTTTGATAGAAATAAGGTTCTTGATTGACGGATTTGGTAGTGTCAGTTATTGTATAAGTTCGATAATTTGACGTAGGATTTTAGGATTTGCTCCTAATGAAAGGAAGTACTGATTTTGACATTATCGTGGTAGGAGGCGGTATTGTCGGCCTGGCATCGGCCTACAAGATTACGCTGAACCATCCTGATATTCGCATTGCCGTATTAGAAAAAGAAAACAGGGTAGCAGCTCATCAAACAGGCCATAATTCCGGCGTTATTCATTCGGGTCTGTACTATAAGCCAGGCTCAAATAAAGCAAAAACCTGCACCGCAGGAAGAAAGGAGCTTGTTGCCTTTGCAAAAAGATTCCGAATCCCTTATAAAATTTGCGGAAAAATAATAGTAGCAACAGAGGAAAAAGAGCTTTCCGGCCTCGAAAAGATTTTCCAAAACGGCCAGCAGAATAACATAGAAGGCATTGAAAAAATCGGGCAGGACCAAATAAAACAAATTGAGCCGTGCTGCGCCGGCATCGCAGCAATACAAGTGCCCTGCACCGGAGTCATTGATTTTACACGGGTAGCAAACAAGCTGGCCGAACTGATAGAGAAAAAGGGACAAGACAACAAAGTTCTGATATCGCATAAGGTAATAGGCTTCGATAAGCACGATTTCTATACAAAAGTTTTAACAAACAGAAAGGCTTTCGGTACAAAGTATATTATCAACTGTGCGGGACTTCAGTCTGACAGAATAGCAAAAATGGACGTCTTAGAGACTGCCATAAGGATAGTACCCTTCCGAGGTGATTATTACGAACTGACGGAAGGAGCCTCAGAAAAAATCAAAAACCTGATATATCCCGTCCCAAATCCGGATTTTCCCTTTTTGGGCATTCATTTTACAAGGAAGATAAACGGCAAAGTCGAATGCGGCCCAAATGCCGTCTTTTCGTTCAAAAGAGAAGGTTACGGCAAAACAGATTTTAGCCTGAGAGACACCTGGGATGCTATAACTTGTCCAGGTCTTTGGAAAATGTTGTTGGAGCACTGGAAATACGGGCTGGGAGAATACAAACGGGCGTTTTCAAAAAAATCATTCCTTCAGCAATTACAAAGACTGATTCCTACACTTGGCCTCGATGATATAAAGGCCGGCAAGACGGGTGTGCGAGCCCAGGCTCTTGGGCCGAACGGCGAACTGATCGATGATTTCAGGACTGAAAAACATAGAAATTGTATCCACGTCTTAAATGCACCTTCGCCGGCTGCGACTGCATCACTGGCTATCGGTGATTATATAAACCAAATAGCAACAGGATACTTTAACCTCTGAAAATTGCGTATTATTTTTATTAAGAATGTTGGAAGGAGAATTTTATGAACCGTCGTGTTTTTTTGAAATCCCTGGGATTTGGGGCAGCATCGCTGGCTTTGCCGAGCTGTATCGCCAACTCTAAACAACCAGCAGAAGTTCCTCAAGCATACAAAAATCCAAATATCGTTTTCATACTCATAGATGATATGGGCTGGACAGACGTAGGCTGCTACGGCAGCAAGTTTCACGAAACGCCCAATATCGACCGTTTGGCCAAACAAGGAATGCGTTTTACCAATGCATACGCCGCCTGCCCCGTCTGCTCTCCAACACGAGCCAGTATCATCGCCGGCCAATATCCCGCAAGAGTAGGCATTACTGACTTTATACCGGGTCATTGGCGTCCATGGGAAAAGCTAATTGTACCTCAGAACAGATTGCAGTTGCCCCTCGAAGCAATTACTATCCCCGAAGCCCTTAAAGAACAGGGCTACACCACTGCCCATATCGGCAAGTGGCATCTCGGCGGACGAGATTATTTCCCGGAATATCAGGGATTCGATACGGCCATTCAGGGAGGAAAGAACCAAAACGATAAACGGGTTAATAGTTATACCGACAAGGCTATTGAATTTATACAAACCAACTCAGACAAGCCGTTTTTCATCCATCTCTCACACAACACTGTGCACATCCCGTTGGAAGCTCCACAGGAACTTATCGAAAAATACCAGAACAAAGCAAAGCCACCAACCGGCGTCAACAATCCAACCTACGCAGCAATGGTCGAGCACCTCGACAACAGTATCGGCCGGATAATAAACAAGCTCAACGAATTGAATCTCGCCGAAAAAACCATTGTTATCTTCTTCTCAGATAACGGGGGATTATATCAGGCCTATGGTGGCTATCGGGGAAAGATAGAGCCTGTTTCAACCAACGAACCGCTTCGCGGTGAAAAGGGAACACTTTACGAAGGCGGAATCCGCGAACCGCTGATTGTTCGCTGGCCCGGCGTAGTAAAGCCTGGAACCACCTGTGATGCACCGGTTACCAGCGTCGATTTCTATCCGACCTTTTTGGAGATTTTAGGAGCAAAAGGCAATCCATCGCATGTACTCGACGGTGAAAGCATCCTGCCTTTGCTCAGGCGGACAGGAAAGCTCAAACGCGATGCCATATACTGGCATTACCCCCATTATCATCATTCCAGACCCGCCGGTGCCATTCGAGATGGAAACTTCAAGCTAATCGAGTTCTATGAGGATGGTCGGCTTGAGCTTTATAACCTCAAACGCGACATCGCAGAAAAGCACAATCTTGCAATGAAAAATCCTACAAAGGCCGCCCAGCTACAGAAAAAACTCGCAGCATGGAGAAAATCGGTTGACGCCAAAATGCCCACACCTAATCCGGATTACGACCCGGCAAAGGCACACGAATGGGGCCGTCGGCAACGAAAGTAATATCACAAGTAATTTCTTGAAGTTTTGAATATAATAATGAAAACCTGTAAGAGTGAAATATAATGAAAAAAAATAATCTCAAGAGAAGGGAATTCCTGCAAGCCGCCGGAATTGGAGTCGCATCGACTTTACTCGGTTGTAAGGCCGCTGAAACCAAAACATCTGACTTTTCGAAAGCGTTGCCGACATCTCATTCACCTTCAAACTCTAATAAGCCAAACATTCTTTTCATTATGACCGACCAGCATAGGGCGGACCTGATGACCTGTGCAGGCAGGGACCTTGTCCACACACCAAATATCGACCTCATTGCCTCACGCGGTGTCCGGTTCACAAATGCTTATTGTCCTTACCCGGTCTGCGTAGCCTCAAGAATGGCTTTACTGACCGGGCTCTATGCACACAGCACCGGCGCAATAACAAACCAAAACAAGCTTGACTGGCGCTACCGCACGATGGCTCATCATTTTACCGAAAACGGCTATCTGACAGCCTTGATAGGCAAAATGCACTTCGGAAACGCCCACAATCACGGCTTCGAATATTATATGTCCATCAATGATTGGCTGGTGTATTTGGGCCCAAAGGTACAGCACTACGCCAATGAGATTGCCAATCATCCGCTGGGACAGCACTTTTTCAAGACCGTGGATGATGGAGGCGCCGGCCTGCCTGTTTTAGACGGATTATGGCCAAAGGGCAGCCCATGGGTTGGCAATGTCGAAAAATATAACTTTGACAGCATGGCCTCAAAACTCCAAGCCGAAGACCATCTGGATATGTTTTTAGCCCGCGAGGCTGCCAAATTTATAACCAGATATCGAAGACAGCCCTTCTTTCTGCTAACCAGTTTTATGAAACCTCATTCTCCCTTCTATCCCCCGAGAGAATGGGCCAAAAAATATCCCGTCAATAAGATGAAACTTCCGGAAGTCGGCGATATATCCAAATATCCACCGCACATCCAGCGGCGTATTAAAAATACACAAGCTAAAGGCACAAAACGCCAGCAAGCCCATCGGGCGGGATACTTCGGCAACCTCGCCTTCGTTGACACATGTATAGGATACGTGTACAAGGCGCTCGAAAAAGAAGGCCTTCTGAATAATACCATAGTTATATATACTTCCGACCACGGCGAGATGGACGGCGACCATGGGCTATACCAAAAGTTCTGTTTGTTCGAGCCTTCTGTTAAAGTGCCGTTGATTGTAAGCTATCCGAACCATCTGCCGCAAAATAAGGTAACCGCTGCATTAACTGAGCACTTCGGCTTATACCCAACATTAGTTGACTTGGCCGGACTAAAACAACCTGAAAAGACAACTCTGCTTGACATACCCGGTGCACCTGACAAGATGGATGCAACCAGCTTTGCTTATATCCTGCGAAAACCTGATATGGAAGGCCCGTCGGCGGCGTTCAGTGAATATAATTTAAGGAACAAAACTTGTGAATATATGATTCGTACCAAACGTTATAAGTACATCTTCAACCACGGCTCAATGCATGAATTGTACGACCATGAGACCGACCCGGGCGAATTCGTAAATCGTATCAACGACCCGAACCTCAAAAAAGTCCGAAACCGGTTGCACGACCGGCTCTTTGCATGGTATAATCCTCAAAATAATCCTTATCGTCCTGCTTAGACTATCCATTTATATTTCGAAAAAAATATACTGTATTAAAAAGGAACTAAAATAATGGCTGAAAGTTTTGATGTTGTAGTAATCGGCAGCGGCCCGGGTGGTTATGCCGCCGCTATAAGGTGTGCACAAAGGGGTGCTGCTGTAGCAGTAGTTGAAAAAGATTGTATTGGCGGCACATGCCTGAACCGCGGATGTATCCCGTCGAAGACATTGCTTGCTTCGGCCCATACGTTGTTAATGATTAAACATGCTGCGATGATGGGTATTGACGTCAATGCAGCCACTGCCAACTGGCCGAAAATCCAGGCAAGAAAGGACGCCGTAGTAGGCGGCTTTCGAAAAGGTCTTACTGGATTAATTAAAAGCCACAAAGTGGAAATAATACAGGGCCCGGCCGTCGTTACAGCACCTAACCAAATTAAAATAGAAACAGACGCCGCTACAACACAGATACAGGCCGGCAAAATAATCCTGGCAACCGGCTCGCTTCCAAGCCAAATCCCGACAGTTCCTTTCGACGGCCAAACCGTTATCAGCAGTAAAGAAGCCCTGGGCTTACAGCAGATACCAGGCTCAATGGTAATCATAGGCGGTGGAGTAATCGGCTGTGAAATGGCCTGTGTCTATGCTGCAATGGGAACGAAAGTAACGATTGTTGAAGCCCTCTCAAGGTTGATTCCTATGGAAGACCAGTGGGTAGGCCGGCTCATAGGACGTGAATTCAAAAAACTTGGTATTGATTCCCTCACAGGCCAGAAGGTAACATCCGTTGATACAACCAGTACACCGGCAAGAGTATCGCTCGAAAGCGGCCAAACAATCGACGCTGAAAAAGTCCTCGTCTCCGTGGGCCGAAGAGCGATTGTCGATGAGGAAACCGTCCAGGCCCTGAATCTGCAGATGAACGGCCCCGCTATTGCCGTTAACAAAAAACTTCAAACCAATGCACTCGGCGTTTATGCCATCGGCGATGCCGTAGGCACCACCTATTTAGCCCATGGCGCCTTCGCAGAGGCAGAGATTGCCGCAGTAAATGCCACGGGAGGCGATGAACAAATAGCCGACTACTCGCTTATCCCACGCGCTGTTTATACGTTCCCCGAAATCGCGTCCGTCGGCAAAAGTGAGCAAACCTGCCAGGATCAGGGCCTCGACGTATCTGTCGGAAGGTCGTTCTTCAAAGCCAACGGCCGAAGTGTCTCGCACAATGAAACCACCGGCGAAATAAGAGCTGTAAGGGACAACTCTACCAATAAAATCCTCGGCGTTACAATGGTCGGCTCTATGGTCACAGAGATGATAGGCGCAGCAAGAACACTTATAGGCAGCACTGAAAAAATCACCGAGATAAGCTTCCCCCACCCGACCGTTTCAGAGGTGCTCAAGGAAGCCGTCGAAGACGCCTTCGGCCTGAGCCTCCACAATCCACCAAAGGCATAACCGAATACGCATGTTAGAACAATCTACAACTGAGATTTGTGAATCGAAATTTGTAAATTCACTTCGAATTATCGATTGCAGATTGGCTGACTATAGAGAAATCCTGCAGCTACAGCACCAAATGCAAGAGAAAAGGCGTTTGGGTGAAATACAAAACACCGTTTTAATAGTAGAGCACCCCCCCGTCATTACTCTCGGGGCCCGGCAAAGTGCCAACAAGCTCTTAGCTAATAGGGAAGACTTGGCACAAAAACACATCGACGTAGTCGATATCCACAGAGGTGGCGGCACAACAGCACACAATCCGGGCCAGTTGATTTTCTATCCGATTTTAAATTTGCAGGAGCTTAAACTCGGAATCAGCGAATATATCAGAGAACTGGAATCAATAGGTGCAGAATTATTAGAGAAATTCGGTATCCATGCCGAAAGAAAAAAAGGCCTGCCGGGTCTGTGGGTCGCTGCAAAAAAAATCGCCTCTATCGGTGTGCGCGTATCTAAATTTATAACCTATCACGGTATGGCAATAAACATTAACAACGACCTGAATATTTTCGATTTTCTTATCCCCTGCGGCCTGGACGGCGTTGAAATGACATCTGTGCTGAAACAGACCGGCAAGCAATGTTCAATGCAGCTTGCAAAAGAAAGATTATCTCAACTGCTGATAAAACATTTTTCCTAAGATAAAAGGCAAATACAAAATGCTGAATACCGAATCCAGGCATCGAAAACTACCACCCTGGCTGCGAAGGCCCCTGCCCTCGGGCGAAACTTTCCAACATACCCGAAACATCCTCGACTCTCTGGGGCTGGAAACTATATGTAGTAGCGCAAACTGTCCGAATCAAGGCCAGTGCTGGTCAAGAGGCACTGCAACGGTCCTGATTTTAGGCAATGTTTGCACACGAAACTGCAAATTCTGTTCGGTAACCTGCGGCAAACCACAACCGCCTGATAATACCGAGCCGTTTCGCCTGGCCCGGATGGCAAAGCAAATGGGATTAAAATACCTCGTGATTACAAGCGTAAACCGTGATGATTTATCGGACGGCGGCGCAGGACACTTTCGCGATTGTATTAACCAGGTAAGAAAACAGTGCCCGTATATGAAATTTGAAATACTGACGCCCGACTTTCGTAACCACCAAAAACATGCATTGAAGATCCTCAGTTCGGCTTTACCTTTTGTCTTCGCCCACAACGTTGAAACAGTTCCATCGCTGTACAAAATCGCCAGGACCGGCGGAAATTATCAGCGATCTCTGAATTTGCTCAAAATGGCAAAGGAATGCTCCGATAATATCCAAACAAAATCATCAATTATGCTCGGTTTAGGGGAAACCGACGACGAGGTCGAGCAGGTACTCAAAGACCTGTATAACACCGGCTGTCAAAGACTCACCATCGGTCAATATCTAAAACCATCAAAAAATTCACTCCAGGTCGTTGAATACATAACGCCTGAAAAATTCGATTTTTGGAAGCGGAAAGCAATGGAATTGGGATTTCGCTGGATTATATCTTCGCCATTCGCCCGCAGTTCGTACTTTGCAGAGCAGGAAAACACTTTATAGCCGCTTCATAACCTAAATAATCTCATTAATATAGGACATAATAAATACATTTTTAGTACAACTCAGGTCAGCCTTTTTGTCTTTACCTGTAACATTTCTTATACTTTAATCAGATATAGAGTAGTTCTTAGCAATTTCTTTAACACAGTGTGTTTTCCGGGGGGGAAGAAAAATGGCACCTGTAGAAAAGAAATCAGAAAAGCTCAATCGCCAAGGTGCTGTACTCATCGTATCGATGATATTCGTACTTATATTTTCTGCATTAGCGGTCTCAATGGCCACTATGTCCAGCACCAACATCCAGCTTGCCTCAAACCAGCATAAAGTTGGTTCTGCTATCGCCAGCACAGAATCCGGGCTGGAAACAATGAGATTTTGGCTCAACCGTGTCCAATTTCCAAGTTCGACCCCAACATCTAATTATTTCGGCACAATAGTCAGTAACCTGCAAAGTGACCTGTCCGACAACAGTATTACAAATGTCGCGGTTTATAATAACGGCACAATACCAACTGTTCCACTGGATTCCGCAACCGGACAAGCCTTCGAGGGTGAAATTCTTATTGATGTAAACAACAGCGATATTTTACAGCTATCAGCCACGGGCGGTGCTGACATAACACGCACTATAAGAGTTCAATACGATATTCAACCCTACGAATATCCTATCTTCGATTTCGGACTGGCAACAAAGGGACCTGTACACTTCCTTGGTAATCCAACTGTAAATGGCGTAAATTCCAACAGCGAAGCCGATATCTTTATAGAAAGCAACAATAACAATCTCGCCATGCTTGTTACAGGTAACGCAAACTTTGATGGTGATATCAATGTTGCCAACTCGATTGCCAATGTTACTTTCATGAACGATGTACAAATAGCAGGCGATACAGGCCAGACAGCAATAGACAACCACGTTAACATAGGCGCCGAGCCTCAACAATTCCCTGTCCCGGACACGCAGCATTTCCAGCAGTATGCAACGGGTCCTGTTATTGATTCATCGACCGATCTATCCTCAGGTATGACCTTAACTAATGCGACAATAGCAGCAGGAACCGATCCGAACTTTGAAGGTAACATTATAATAGAGGGTATTCTGTATATCGAACAGCCTAATGTAGTTACCTTCGAAAGAAACGTTGCCTCCAATGGTATGATAGCGGCTGAGGGCGATCCGAACTTTGCCGGGCCAAACAACAGCATATCCTTCCTTGGTAATTTTGCGACAAATCCAGTCCCTGCAGGAGTTCAGTTTGATGCGATTCGACAGGAAGAAGGCTCCTCGATACTCGCCCCAGCGTTTTCTGTAGATTTCGCCGGCAATTTCTCCGCCTTGAGCGGTGTTATGGCGGTAAGCGGCGCACATTTTTCCGGTAATGTAAGTGCCATGATTGAAGGCACGATTCTTAATTACTCCGACAATCCGACAGTAATAGAAGGCAATGCTACATTGAATTTCGACCGGTCAGCGGATATTACGGTCCCTGCCGGCTTTGATACTCACCGCTTACTAACGTATAACCCGGCTTCTTATGAAGTGATTCCACAATAAACTTTATTGACGGCTCATCTTGCAAACGTGGCAGATATTGACGGAACAAGTTTCATTGGCCAGAGCCACGCTCGACTATGATAAGGCTTCCATTTAGCCATCAAGCAAGATGTATTTCTATGAGATTGCTTTTTTTTCTGGTTTTTACCTTTTACAATCGTATACTATTCATATCTAAAAGAGAAGAAATCGTAAAACAATATGGCAAACGACCTTAAAAACTTGTTACCTCTCGGGAGCAATTGGCTTGTTGAAGTAATTGAAGAAGAGCCCGTTAATCTTGAAACGTATCTGCACAATGGGGACAACCAAATAAATGAAAACGACCAGGGATTCAAACTGCCGGATGTGATCGGAATCCTGCCTATTCGAAACGCAGTTGCCTATCCCGGGACGATAACACCGTTGGCGATAGGTCGCCAGCGAAGCAAAGCCTTACTCGCCGACACCACACCAAACGAATCCATCATTGGATTGCTCACGCAACGCAATCCTGATACCGATAAACCGACTTTTGAAAAGCTTTACTCGGTCGGAACCGCCGCCTCGATCCTCAAGGTCATAAAACTCCCACAGGGTTCGATGCACGTCGTGGTTCATGGAATAAGCCGTTTTAAGGTAATAAAAAAGATAGCCACAAAACCATACTTAAAGGCCAAAATTCAGCCGCTCAATGTCAAAGTAAAAATGACAAAAAATCTTCAGGCACTCATCGTCGGCGTCCGCCATGCGGCCAACCGCGTCATTGAGCTAAGCCCCAGCGTCCCTGAAGAAGCGTCAGTACTGTTGGAAAATATTGAAAATCCTTCCGCATTAGCTGATTTTTTGGCTGCTAATCTCAGTATCGACATCGCAACTAAACAGCAATTACTCGAAGAGCTTGACGCCGCCAAACGACTTAAGCAAATTTCCCTTATCTTAGCTAATCAACTGGAAGTGCTTGAGCTCAGCAATAAAATCCAGGGCAGGGTCAGAGAATCAATAGATAAAAATCAGCGGGAATATTATCTTCAGGAACAGCTTAAAGCCATTCAGACCGAGCTTGGCCAAAAGGACCTTAGAACCGATGAGCTCAAACAAATCAATAAAAAAATCACAAAAGCTAAAATGCCGAAAAAGGTCGAACAAGAGGCTCTTCGAGAACTGGACAGATTGAGTAAAATACCTCCCGCATCACCGGAGTATAGTGTCATCCGCACCTATCTGGACTGGGTCTGCGAGCTGCCATGGTCGATTCAAACCAGCGACCAACTCGACATCAACAAGGCACAGCGAATATTAAACACCGACCACTTCGACCTGCGCAAGGTAAAAAAACGTATCATCGAATTCCTGGCCGTTCGAAAACTAAATCCAACGGGCAAAAGCCCCATTCTTTGCTTTGTCGGCCCGCCCGGCGTAGGTAAAACCTCACTCGGCAAATCCATCGCACGAGCCATGGGAAGAAAATTCGTTCGTATATCCCTCGGCGGTATAAGAGATGAAGCCGACATCAGGGGGCATCGGAGAACTTATATCGGCGCTCTACCCGGCAGAATAGTGCAGGAACTGCGAAAGTGCGGCAGCAAAAACCCCGTATTCATGCTCGATGAATTAGATAAAATCGGAAGTGATTTTAGAGGCGACCCTGCAAGTGCCCTGCTGGAAGTACTTGACCCGGAACAGAACTTCAGCTTTACAGACCATTACCTCGACCAGCCTTTTAATCTATCAACCGTAATGTTCATCGGCACTGCAAATTATACCGAGCCTGTCCCGCCGGCTCTGCGTGACAGGATGGAAGTCATCGAACTTCCCGGCTACACAGAAAATGAAAAACTCAACATCGCAAAAAAATATCTGGTTCCTCGCCAGATTAAAGAGCACGGCCTGGGCAAAAACCGGTGCACCATAAAAGAGGATGCAATTCTCGCGATAATTCAAGGCTATACACGCGAGGCGGGAGTCCGAAACCTCGAAAGAAATATCGCAGCTATCTGCAGGGCAGTCGCCACGGAAATTGCCAAAGCTAAAAAAAGACGGGCAACCATCGCCAAAAAGGATTTGTTGAAAATCCTGGGCCCCGCCCAATTCGAATCGGAGCTGGCACTTAGAACCGGAATACCCGGCGTCGCTACCGCTCTGGCCTATACACCTGTTGGCGGCGAGCTGCTCTTTATCGAATCGGCCTCTATGCCGGGCCAGGGTAAGCTACAGCTTACCGGACAAATCGGCAACGTTATGAAAGAAAGCGCACAGGCCGCTTTTTCCATCGTAAAAGCAAATGCAAAAAAATTAAATATTGACGCCGACCAATTTAAAAAGTTCGATTATCATATTCACGTACCCGCAGGAGCAATTCCAAAAGATGGCCCGAGTGCCGGCGCTGCAATATACACATCACTGGTCAGTCTGCTTCTCGGCAAACCTACCCGCCCGGACGTAGCAATGACCGGCGAAATAACCTTACGCGGACTTATCTTGCCCATTGGCGGCCTGAAAGAAAAAATCTTAGCCGCTCAACAGGCCGGCATAAAAACCGTCATACTACCTGCAAGAAACAAAAAAGATCTCCCAGATATCCCCAAAGAAGCCAAAAAGAACCTGCATTTCAAATTTGCCAAAAATACCAACGATGCCCTCAAATTCGCCCTGGGCACAGACTAAATGCAATTATCATTATTTCCTTAAAACCCTATACCCGTTTTTTCTATAATCGCTACTGCATTGGCAATTCCATCTTCATGGCCAATTTTGTTACCAAACGATTCGGCATTTTGACGAATGGTCTGGCTCATCGTTACTTCGCGGATGGCGGTAGCCAGCTTTTCAACAGTCATTTTTTTCTGCGGAATGGGCTTACTACCCACGCCAAGCGCATGAACACGTCGCCCCCAATAGGGTTGGTCACCAAAGAAAGGACAAATAATGGTGGGACGACCTGCCCGTAATCCTGCGGCTGTTGTGCCGGCACCTCCATGATGCACCACTACCGCCATACGCGGGAAAAGCCAATCGTGCGGTACTTTATCAATTTTGAAAATCCTCTCTGGCAAATCATCCAAAGCCAATCCGCCCCACCCTGTGGCAATTACACCCCGCGCGTTCGCTTGTTTCAGAGCCTCAATCACAATGTTTGTTATCCGACGAGGATTGCGCCCAGCCATACTGCCAAAGCCAATATAAACAGGTGCTTCGCCCCCATCGAGAAAATCCGTCAATTCGGGCGAAGGTTCCCATTCGTTTAACCGATTCAAAAACCAATACCCCGTTATATACGCATTGTCAGGCCAATCATGTGGGCGTGGCACGACATACGTGCTGAAAGGATGCAGCACGGGAATTGGCCGACCATCCGCCATCTGCAACACGCCCGAAGATTTAGGGAATTTATGAAGGTTCAGGATTTCCCCCCGAAATTTATTTACTGTCCCATTATACATACCAAAACCCATGCGTACGAACGCATAGGTGAGTTTGTTGTACCAACCGCCAATATTCCAATTTGGAAAACCAATGGTAGGAGATTCGGCTGTAGGCACAATCATAGGCAAGGGAATTGCCATCATCACGGGAACATCGAGCTTTTCTGCGATGTGCACTCCACCTAACGCTTTGGGGTGGAAAAGCACAATATTAGGCTTAGCCGCTTGAGCCGCCTCCCATGAATCTTTGAGCATTTGCATATTGATAGGTTTGGCTTTCTTCGCCAACCTTATCATAGTTTTGATTGAACCTAATATGCCGTTTGTATTTTCCATTGCATCAAGGCCTGCTTCAGAGTCCATCAATTTGAGTAGTTCATCCGTCATGTAACCATAATTAAGTCCGTGGGAGCGAATAAACGGCTCAAAGCTGGAACTGGTGCAAAGCGTGACTCTATGTCCTGCCGCTTTTAAGCCTTTGCCTAATGCCACAAACGGTTGGACATCACCGCGGGAACCGATAGTGATGATAAATACGTTCATTCTGAACTTTCCATATGACCTTATAAATTTACTTTTCACATGGATTTTTGGATTTTACAAAAATGACCCAGACACATTTTCGTCGATTCAAACGCAAATTTGTCAAGGGGAATCTCCGAAGGATTTACCAAAATCAATTCCTCTATTTCAGCTTTGTCAAAATCGGTGACAAGTGTATTAATTTTCGAAAAAAAGAACAAATCACAAACGTTATAAACCACATCTTTATATTCATAAATATTTGGAAAAGAGCCAAAATATTGAAGATCTCCAATCTCTATTTTTAATTCCTCTCGTATCTCTCTTTTTGCCGCTTCTTCCGCGGATTCTTTCGGATCTACAAATCCTCCCGGCAAATCCAGTTTTCCCTTGCCCGGCTCTTCGCCTCTTTTGGTTACGAGTATCTTCTTGTCATGCTCTAATATTACGGCAACTGCTGAAGCTACATTGTGGTAATAAGCAAAGGAACACTCTTTACAATTGAATTCTTTAACACCATCGAAAAGTAGGTCTGACGCCCCGCATGAAGGACAATAGTTAAATTTTTTCATATCACTAAAATACCCCATAACATAAACATTCATTTAAGCTTATTAGACACATTCACCACTTCCACCATTTCAGCTACATCATGCACGCGTACGATTGAAACACCTGCCGCGGCGCAAAGAGCAACCGTAGCGGCCGTACCGAATATTCTCTCTAATGGTTTCTCTCTGCCGGTTAGCTTTCCGATAAAGCTTTTCCGGCTTGTCCCTGTCAGGACTCGATAATCAGCAGCAACGAATTTATTGATATTTCTCAAAATTAAAAGGTTATGCTCTAACGTCTTGCCGAAGCCGATTCCGGGATCTATAAAAATCATATTTTTTGCAATACCGAAATCCTCCGCTCGCCTGGCCCGCCCTACGAGATATTCCATAACCTCACCAACCACATCCTCGTATTTCGGCTCTACCTGCATTGTTGCCGGCGTGCCCTGCATATGCATCAGGACAACCGGCACATCGTGTTTAGCCGCCAGTTCTGCCATCCGCTCATCACTCAAAGCGGTTATATCGTTCAGCATACCTGCTCCTGCTTCCAGGGCGGCTTTGGCAACTTCATACTTGCAGGTATCAATGCTGATCGGCAAACTTATCTTTTCACACAACGCCTTTATCACAGGAACTACACGCTCTTTCTGCTCTTCATCTGAAACGGATGCAGAACCAGGCCGACTCGATTCACCGCCTATATCTATTATTGCGGCACCTTCGGCTGACATTTGCATACCACGCTCGACCGCCCTTTCGAAATCGAAGAACTGACCGCCGTCGCTGAAAGAGTCCGGCGTAACATTCAAAACTCCCATCAAAATACAGCCCGCCGAAAAGTCCAGCTTACCTCTCGGCCAATCAACAATATTTTCGCAACTTTTTTTCATTTTTGCGTTTTTACTTGTAGCATGTTTTGAATCCAATCCCTTTGAGCTTTTTGGCTAAAGTACTGTTTTTGTCTTCAACAAAAACCTTCGTATTTTGAAATTCTCTGCGGACCGGATAATCCTTACGCAAGCCGTCAAAAAATCCACCCCTCTTTTCCGCCGGCTTCTCAGATGTCCGGCGCAGCTTTGTGTCATCTTCTCTGATATCATAAATCTTCCGCACAGCATCAAGCAGCTCATCCTGCTCGTTATCTGTATGTTCTATTCTCAATTGACGTACAACAGGTTCAGGTAAAAAATCTTCTATACCATAACTGGGATTAAGCCCGAAATGTTCACAAACCGCCTTATAAATCATAATCATACCGGAAATCTTGCCGTCCAGCGAATAGCCGGCAATATGCGGCGTGCCGATATCAACCATTCCCAAAAGTTCCATATCGATATTTGGCTCGTTTTCCCATACATCAAGCACCACCGCTTTTAGTCGCCCTGATCGTATCGCCGTTTTTAATGCCTCACTGTCAACCACCCCGCCTCGCGAAGCATTAACAAATACACACCCATCCTTAAGCGATTTGAAAAATTTCTCATTAGCCAAATGATACGTTTTATCAATACCCTTGAACGTCAGCGGCGTATGGAACGTTATAAAATCGCAATCATAAAGTTTTTCTAACGGCAGATATTTCGCCTCACCGGTTTGCCTCTGTAAAGGCGGGTCGTTAAGATATATACCCATCCCTAATGCCCCACACTTTCTCGCCACCCTGCTTCCGACATTGCCAACACCTATAATGCCTATCGATTGGCCCTCGAGATTAATAGCACATTTCCCAGACGCTTCAAGCAGTCCGGCGATAACATATTCAGCCGCCGAGTTGGCATTTGATCCAGGCGCTGATGTAAAACCGATATTGTTCCGCTGCAGAAAGTCAATATCGACATGGTCAAAACCTATAGTGGCTGTAGCTACAAAACGTACCTTGCTGCCGGCCAGCAAATCCGCATTAACCCGGGTAATACTACGTACCAAAAGAACATCGGCATCACTAACAACGCCCGGTATTATCTCTCGACCGCCAACTGTTATAACCTCACCGACCGAAGAAAAGCACTCTGACACAAATGGAATATTGGCATCTGCAACTATCTTCATTTATTCATTTTACCTCTTTTACGGATTTCTTGCTTAACTTCTTCAAAAAACAACCTTATCGAAAAGTATATTGAATTCAATACGAATAGCAAGAAAACTGTAGCGTCAGACTTTACACAGTGCAGATTCTGTACGGGTATAACGGGGAAGTTACTGATTCGTGTCTCTTTTTCGTGTGGATAGAAGTATCAAGTTCCTTAATCCCTGAGTGTCTCTTGCGGCGAACCATCGCTGCTCGAACTGCTTTTCCTGGGCAATCTGAGCTATGGCCATCAGGGCTCTTAGGTGATAATTGCGCTCATCTTTACTGCCCGCCAGAACGAACATTATCCTGACCGGATCAGGAGCATGCGGAAAGATGATACCTTTACGCGCACGGACAAGCAGAATATCGAATTTGCTCTCACCCTCCACAACTATATGCGGTATGGCAAAACCAGGCTGAACTACCGTGCCGCCCTCCGCTTCACGATGGAGGAACTTCTCGAACAGCACGTACTCGTCCGTCCCCAGTCTCTCAGCCATAATTGCCGAAACCTGACGAAAGATTGTTTCGGCTTTTTCTTCGGCCTGAATATCCAGGATTTCACATCCTCTTATAAGCTCATCGAATCTGTCTTCGATTATATCATCCCTTTCGAGCAAAATATCCCGTAGCTCGTTCTCGAGGGTAACGGTTTTAAGCTCTCTGTCGGTAACCCGCTCTACCACATGCATAACCGCAGACGCCCTGCTGACCCGTCTGCATACATAAAGCCAATACCAGGCAGCACTCAAACCGATAAAGCCGGCGGTAATCAGTAACGGCACACTTCCCATATCTATTATTAAGGCGCTGTAAGCAACGATGGCGGCAATGTGAACATAGGGATATAAAGGTGATTTGAACCTCGGCCGATAGCTTTGTATTTTGCTCTCGCGCATTATAATCACACTGGCATTGACTAAAATGAAAAGTATTATCATTAAAGTCGATGCGGTTTTCACCAATACTTCGAGCTCAAGAAAAACAACCGCTATAACCATAAATCCGCCCGTGAGCAATATGCTGATATGAGGCGTCTTGAATCTGCTGCTTACTCGCGACAAAAACGGTGGTAGCAATTGGTCCCTGCCCATGGCCATAGGTGACCGTGATGCTGCGAGTATGCCCCCATTTGCAGTGGTCACAAAAGCTGCTACGGCTGCAAAACCTAAGATAATAAAACCTGGCAGACCCATAAATTTACTGGCTGCCAGCGATATCGGTGCATAATTACCGGTTAGTTCCTCTCCATTCACAACACCGACAGTAATTATTATTACACTTAAGTAAAATACCGTTACCACAAACCAGGCCATGACCATTCCGAAAGGTAGGTTCCGGCCGGGATGTTTTACTTCTTCAGCAATACTGGCAACTTTGGTCAAACCCCCAAAGCTAATAAAAACCAGACCCGCTGTTGCAAATACCGCCGGCCAGCCCTTTTCCAGAAATCCCTTGAATCGAACAGCTTCAACCGACCCGGAACCAAATAGTACAAAAAAGGCCAGTATCGCCAGTAATATCATAACAAGCAAAACCTGAAATCTGCTTGTCAGTTTGACGCTTATTATATTAAGAGCCGTAAATCCGATGCAGCAAAAAGCCGCTATCGCTCTAAGGTACCAAGGATCAAGTTGAACAGGTAAGACCATTTGCACAACAATCTCAATTAGAACAGCCATTCCGACAACAGCAAATGCACTTTTCAGTGCTAACGAAAACCAGCTCGCCAATCCGCTGAAAAGGCCCCAAATCGGGCCCAAACTACGTTCAATGAAAAAATATGTCCCTCCCGCCCTCGGCATTGCCGTGGAAAGTTCGGCTTTGCTGAGGACGCTGGGAACTATCATAATTGATGCGAAAAGATATGATAAGATTACAGCAGGACCCGATTTCGCAAAAGCTAAAGCAGGCAATACAAATAAGCCTGAGCTTATCATAGCCCCTGCCGCCACCGCAAATACGTCAAGGGCACCAAGCTGTTTCCTGAGCTTTATCACCTTAAAACATCCCTGTTATTGCTCGTATCTTATATCAACACTACATAAATAATAAAGACATCAGTTACTCATGCTCTTATTCTGGTATTATACCAACATGACGCAGTTTTCAACAGAAATACTAAATCATTGGACAAAGACTTCCATATTTTTTATTATAATCCATAAATCCGATTCATAGTACTGTCATTAAAACCGCATTTGGTTTGAGAGGACAAGTAAATGGTTAACAGAAGAGATTTCCTTCGTTCCGCCGCCGCCGCCGCTTTATCTTTGGGCTTGCCACAGACTCTCTTCTCGAAAAACACAGAGATGGAGAAACCGAACATCATCCTTTGTATGGCGGACGACATGGGCTGGGGTGACCCGGGATTCAACGGCAATAAGATTATCAAAACCGGCAATCTGGATGCAATGGCCCAAGCCGGAATGCGGTTTACACGTTTTTATTCCGGAGCACCGGTATGCTCGCCTACACGGGGAAGCTGCCTTACGGGCCGGCATCCATATCGATATGGAATCTTCTCTGCGAACGTTGGACATATGCGCAAAGAGGAAATTACATTGGCCGAAGCCCTGAAAACCCAAGGATACACAACAGGCCATTTCGGCAAATGGCACCTCGGAACTCTTACTACAAAAGAAAAGGATTCCAACCGCGGCGGCCCGAAAGGTGCCGGCCACTACTCGCCACCATGGAAGAACGGATTCGACGTATGCTTTTCGACGGAAGCAAAAGTGCCCACATGGAATCCAATGAAAAAGCCGGATACAAACGAGCCTTATGGAACCTACTATTGGAAACAGGATGGAACAAAAGCAACCGAAAATCTACAGGGCGATGACTGCCGAGTCATAATGGACCGTGTTGTTACATTCATACAAAATGCCGCGCGCAAAAGTAAACCGTTCTTTGCGGTTATCTGGTTTCATACACCACACTTACCGGTTTTAACAGGTCCAAAATACAGAAATATATATTCACAATACAGCGAAGACGAGCAACACTACTACGGTTGTATTACTGCACTGGATGAACAAATTGGCCGGCTTCGTACTCAATTGAGAGAGCTTGGAATAGCTGATAATACTATGTTTTGGTATTGCAGCGACAACGGCCCTGAAGGAAAAGATGGCAAACATGGCCGAACTCGCGGCTCAGCCGGCCCTTTTCGCGGACGCAAGCGCAGTTTGTTCGAAGGCGGAGTGCGCGTACCCGGCCTGCTCGAATGGCCCGCCCGAATCAAAGCCGGACGGGTAACAGATATTCCATGCTCTACCTCCGACTATTTCCCGACAGTTATGGACATACTCGGATTTAAGATGAAAGGCCGGCCTGAGCCTGTTGATGGTGTAAGTCTGCTGCCGTTGATTAACGGCAGAATGGTCAGGCGTCCCATGCCAATTGGCTTCGAATCAAAAAACCAGATATCTCTGACG
>Ga0272442_10002494_pt1 | contig 26654 bp, 25 predicted proteins | sample SSMForm2O_FD_200262 | JGI IMG/M metagenome (GOLD analysis project Ga0272442, IMG submission 200262) | Marine sediment archaeal communities from Little Sippewissett salt marsh, Falmouth, MA, United States - SSM-Form-2O | ecosystem: Environmental > Aquatic > Marine > Wetlands > Sediment ... | reverse complement strand
GGACATTTCGGCAGACAAGAGCCGGAATTTACCTGGGAGCAGACAAATAAAACAGATGAACTCTTGAAAGCATAGGGGAATATATGAAGCATGATGTAACAGATTTATCTTTAGCGCAAAAAGGGAAAACCCGGATCGAGTGGGCTGCCCATGACATGCCTGTTCTGGAGAAAGTGCGTAAGAGATACGCAAAAGAAAAACCTTTTGAAGGTAAGCGCATGTCGTGCTGTCTGCATGTTACCGCAGAGACAGCCAACCTGGTCCGCACGCTGAAAGCCGGAGGCGCAGACATCGTTCTTGTGGCGTCTAATCCGCTTTCAACCCAGGATGACGTTGCTGCCGCACTGGTACAGGAATACGGGATCAGTGTGTTTGCAAAGCGCGCTGAAGACAGGGACACCTATTACAGCCATATCCATACAGCCATTAAGCACCGTCCCCATGTGACCATGGATGACGGAGCAGACCTTGTATCAACGATTCATTTTGAATATGAAGACCAGGCCGCGGAAATTTACGGAAGCATGGAAGAAACCACAACCGGTGTTATCCGGCTGCGTGCCATGCAGATCGACGGGGCTCTGAAGATCCCTGTTGTAGCAGTAAATGACGCAAAGACCAAGAACCTGTTCGATAACAGATACGGTACGGGGCAGTCAACGGTTGACGGCATTATCCGGGCAACAGACATCCTCCTTGCGGGAAAAACAGTAGTCGTTGCAGGATACGGCTGGTGCGGCCGCGGTTTTGCACAGCGCTGTAAAGGCATGGGCGCCAATGTTATTGTTACAGAAGTCGATCCCATAAAAGGCATTGAAGCAGCCATGGACGGTTTCAGAGTTATGCCCATGATCGAAGCCGCAAAGATCGGAGACCTGTTCTGTACATTGACCGGCGACATCAACGTGCTGCGCAGAGAACATTTCGAGGTGATGAAAGACGGAGCCATGGTCGCCAATTCGGGGCACTTCAATGTGGAGATAGAGACCGAGGCACTCAAAGATATGGCCAAAGAAGTAGTAAATGTGCGTGAGCATGTAGACGCGTTTGTCCTTGCTGACGGCCGCAGAATTCACCTGCTTGCCGAAGGCAGGCTCATCAATCTGGCTGCAGCCGAAGGCCATCCGGCCAGTGTTATGGATATGAGTTTCTCAACACAGGCGCTCATGGCTGAATGGGTAGTAAAGAACCAGGGAAACCTTGAGTCCCAGGTGTATGATGTACCCGAAGATGTAGAGAACTGGGTTGCTACGCTGAAGCTTGAATCCATGGGTATTGCCATAGATGAGCTCACTGAAGAACAGAAAGAATATCTCGCGTCCTGGAAAATCGGTACGTGATTGCACAGAACGTTCTTCTTATGTAATTACGCATGCCCGCGGGTAACGCCTGTGGGCATGTATTGTTTTAATCAGGAGGCAGCCCGGTGAAGATAATTCCCATTGCCGCGGATTCATTGGGAGTGCGGTCCATGGCGACATTTATTGAGACAGCCACAGGCGGCAGGATCCTTGTCGACCCGGGTGTTGCACTGGCTCCGGACCTGGGCGGAATGCCGCCCCATCCTGTTGAGCGGTGGATGTTTGAGAAATCTGTTGAGAGGATTAAACTCTACGCGCGCATCGCTGATTTGGTCATTATCACCACGTATGAACCGGGCCATTTCTATGAGATTTCTCCTGAGATATACCGTAATAAAAAGATTCTTATCAAAAACCCCAACAGCAGAATACCGGCCAGCCAGAGAAACAGGGCCTTTACCTTCATTCAAAACGGCCAGAAGCAGAAACAGTATGAAATACGGTACGCTGATACTGGAAGGCTTGAGATCAATGATGTGGCCATACAGTTTTCTTCGTCGCTTTTCACTGATACGCAGCAGACCAACACATGCGTTATGTTCAGCATTGAAGAGTATGACACTGTTTTTTTATTCTCCTCGTGTATAAGCGGGAATATCTGCCAAAAAGGTGAAGCCTTTATTATTGATGCCATGCCTGATATTATGTATCTGGACGGACCCGACGTAACTGCCGGGGACTCAGACGGACAAGCAGAGGTGCGGGCCTGTATTTCAAATATAGCCCGTGTGATTGAGAAGGCAAGAATCTCTCAGCTTATTCTCGATCACCATATTAAACGGAGCGCTTCGTGGGAGGATTCCATAACTGATATCGCGGCTGTTGCAGCAGCGAGAAACATAGAAATTAAAAGCGCTGCCGGTATGCGGGGCGAGGAAGAGCAGCTGCTTGAAGCGCGGCGCCGGATACTGTATCAGTACGATGCAGAACGGCAGCAGCGGCTGTTTTAGACAAAAGCATGCATATCCTGACAGATTATGTCACAAACAGATGCCTGCCTGTTTGAGGTGTTATGCTATCTGCACCATAGGTTCACCGGACATTTTTTGCACCAGCACGATTGATCCTGAACCTTCTGCCATCAAAGATTCTTCTTTATATGATATTTCTCCTGAGCAGGTCTCACCGGGAACCGCCGACGCAGCCAGAAACAGGGTCCTGTCTCCCAGCAGTATTACTGTTCCTATGCAGGATTCGGGGAATGATGCAATGGGCCGGGGCAGCATGGATATGATACGTTCTGTTTCATGGTGACGGGGCAGGCCTTCTGACGGCTGCGGATGTGACACAGGGTCGTTCCGGGTGGTATAGGCCGGCGCTGTCTCAATGAACACAAGGGGAATGCCGTAGGCTGCGATTTTCTGCAGAATGTGAACGATGTCGTGTTCAACAATTTCGGCGTACGGGTATATCACAGAAGTGTAGAGCCTGTTGGAAAGTTTGAGGCCCCTTTCTGTGACAGATACGTTCCGCAGAGCCCCGGGGGAGACCGCATCGATAAATATGCCTTTCCTGGTCAGATTGTGGATCAGCGAGAATGTGTTTTGTACGGCCCGATGGCGGGAGCAATTGTTCAGGTTCATGATAGTATGGGTTGGAAATATGAACAGGGCATCGGCAAAAGGCTCCCTTTTTTTCGTAATAGCTGCTATAGTTGCCATTTTCCTGTTGATCTCTCCAAACAGATCAGTGCCGTGAATTGATTTTTCAGTTTCATATATTGCCTGCTGTTCTTTTGAGAACACCAGGTCCACGGAGAAAAGCGAGCACAGGTCGGCTGTGTGACGCAGAAGGAGAGACGTATTGTCTGCCGGTGTAAGGGAGAGGGACGTGTTGTTGTTTTTTGAAAACAGCGACAGGCTTTTACTCATAACCAGGCTGGACAGGATTGACGGGCCGGGAGTGCTGCGGCATGTAATATACCGGGAAACAATATCACCGGTATTCCACGGATTGAAAACAGGAAGACGGTCGCATTCTGTTTCAGCACCTTTGAAAATGCTGTATTCTGAAATTAAATCCATATCGGGAAAGAACGCGTGCATGGTTGAATAAAAGTCCTGTTTTGATTCTTTTACGATATTTTCAAGCATGGAAAAATAGTCGGTCCGCACTGTAATATGCAGATTATTGTCCAGAGGGAGAAGCAGGGCGTACAGCACATCCTTGAGGCTGTATCCGTATTCCGAAAGAAACGTGTTGTAAATTGAAAGGTTGACCGGAATCATGTGCTGTATCATGCCGTATGCTGTTGCGTCGGAGGTCCATATCATCCCGTCAAGATGAGTGCACGCGTCAAACACATTATTGGCGAAAGCGTATACCAGGTCGTTGCTCTGACGGCCGGCAAAGTCAAATAGGTTTGTGTTGAATTTGGGGAAGGCCATAACATAGGTAGTGGTGCCGGGGCTGCACGCCACATCTCCAGACACTTCTATCACGCCCCGGGCAAGGTTGGAGAATGAATATGCGCAGTGAGTAATGTCGAGCACTGAACCCGAGTCTATTATGCCGTTTGCCGCGGTGAACATGAATACCCGTTCTATGCCGCTGAATGAAAAGAGTACTGCTTTCTCCTGCAGGTGGGCGCAGGAATGTTTGTCTGTAAATGGTATGTGTATTGTAAATCTGCCGTCCTGCACTTCCGCAGTGTTGAGCAGCCGCGCAATACCGGTTCCTGTGTCGGAAACAGGTGTCATAAGACACTGCGTCGCTTCTTCTGTGGTGGATATGAAATACCGCGATGACTGACGGGGGTCTGCCAGCAGCCAGAACCGCACATGGCGTTTTCTCGCAAGCTGACTTGCCCTGGCCAGGGCCCAATGGAATTTCTTGTCGGTAAATTTATACAGTGAACAGCCGGGGAAAACCAGAATCGTCTTGAAACCCCATGCGGCGATCCTGTCGATCTGTTCACGAAAGCAGGAACTGTTTTCTACATGCCAGTCGGTCCAGTGCCATAAAAATATATTATTCTGTCCTCTCATACCTGTATTCCTGTGTTCATGTGTTCATAGCCTATTGGGGGAGGTATCCGGCAACGCGGTAATTGAATTCGTAACTGAGAGCGTTGCTCCATGCCGGGTCATACACCGATTTGAACCGTGTACCGTACACCGGGCCAACAGATTTTCCATAGGTATAAAACCAGTTTATTACAGGGCTTCCTGTAAACGCAAGGCTGATCCAGTATTGTCCCGGTCCGAGAACCGGGCTGTCTTTTGAAAAATTGAAATTTACCCAGTCATACCCCTGTCTTGTAGATATGCCGTCGGTAGATTTGATGGTGCTGGCAGCGATAAGGGCGCCGGGTTTATCGGAGTCATCAGCGTACAGTTCGAGCCAGAGCTGGCCCTGGCCGCCGAATTTGTGAAGAGCCAGGCTGGCCGCGGCAAGTTTCATTGGTTTGTCAAGTACAAAAACCTGGGCATACTGGGTCAGTCTGGTGGTAACATATTCGGCGCTCTCTACAAGAAAGTTTTTTTTCAGTACAAAAGAGTCCTGCTGTCCCTTTTCCCGGCTTCTGGCAGTGCTGAAATCTATGTTCCGGGGGAAACTGATATTGCCGAACACCACCTTTTCTGTGTACTCAAGTTTTTGAAGCTGAGCTGTGTCCAGCACAGCCGGTTTGGGTGCGGCAGGCACAGAAACTGGAGAAAAGACCGATTCTACTTTCGGGCAGAGCAGCATTTTCCTGGGGCCGTAATCCTGTTTATCCATGCTCATCTGTACAGAATCGGCTACAAATGCCGCTTGTATTGTTTCAGTAAACCCGGGCTGTGCCTGAACTCCTTTTGACTGGATCCAGCGCACCAGGCCGTCATTGACCGTCTCTTTATTGTCCTTTCCTACTTCCACCCGGATGAACCGGTTGGAAACAAAGAGTTCAGTCTGCTGGGGATCAAAGGGCACCCACCCGATATCGGGGAAGAATACTTCAATCCAGGAATGCCTGCCCTGTCCCATTTTGAATGTAAATGATCCCGGGCCTGACTGTATTGAGTAGGGCTCTTTGAGTGTTATGCCATTGACAATACGGACAGGAATGCCGCTGCTTCTCATAAGGGCTGCAGCAAGGTGTGAATAGTTCTGGCAGTTCCCGGTCTTATGGACAAAGGAGTAGAGGGCGTCGTACTGCCTGGGAGGCGTTACATAGGTCATGTGGTCAACGATCCAGGACAGAATGCGCTGAACCGCGTCAAACTGAGTTTCAGAGCCGGCAACAAGTTCTTTGGACCTGCTGATGATGCAGGAAGAGTCCGACTGCACCAGGGCTGTAGGAGCCAGGTAATCGGGAGATACAGGAATATCACGCGGCAGAGGGAAGGGCGACTGCGATGTAACAGCGTTGAGTATTGTGCGTGTCGTTGCATAGAATGATGTGGTGACAGTAACAGGAGTTCCCGGTGAATCCCATTGGGCTGTGATGATCCGGTTTCCCTTATCGTCCTGAGTATCAGTCTTTTTCGAAGGCAGGGGTGTAAATGTAAGCTTGAAATCTGTGATATCCTGGGTGTAGGTCGGTGATGTAAAACTGCCGGGAACAACAAAACTAAGATATACTTTTTTTGTACCGGGTACCGGATTGAATTCCTGGGTCAGGGAGTATCGTATGGTGGAAGCCTGGCCGCCGTTTACAAGATAGTTTTCACTATAGGCGGCGGACAGTGCCGCGCATACCATGCACAGGACAATAACATGTTTCATTTCTGCCTCCCCTGGTCAGGGATTCATGCTACAGTTCATAGAATGTAAGGCTTTCGAATCCGTCTTTTGTAACAACCAGTGTCTGTTCAAACTGTGCTGAAAGCGAACCGTCGGATGTTACAGCTGTCCATCCGTCGTCAAGAATGCGCAGGCCCGGTTTTCCCAGGTTGATCATGGGCTCAATGGTAAACACCATATTTTCAACAAGGGGCAGCCCCTGGCCGCGGCTGCCTGTATGTGATACCTGGGGCGGTTCGTGGAAATCCAGTCCAGTGCCGTGGCCCACAAAATCTCTGACAACGGAACAGCCTGTGGATTCTGCATACGTTTGAATAGCCCAGCCGATGTCGCCAAGGGTGTTGCCCGGTTTGACCATGGACATTCCCCGTTTCAGCGACGTTCTTGCTACATTGACAATTTTTTCAGCATGGGGCGAAGGAGTGCCGACAAAAAAGGTTTTGCTGGCATCGGCATAATACCCCTGCAGGATGGATGTTATATCGACATTGATGATGTCGCCGTCTTTCAGTATGTACCTGCCCGGTATTCCGTGGCATATGACATCATTTACCGATGTGCACACGCTTTTGGGAAAGCCTTTATAGTTCAGTGGAGCCGGAATCGCATGGTGGTCCACTGTATACTGGTGAACAAGGGTGTTAATAGACTCCGTTGTTATTCCGGGTTTGATCTCTTTTTCAACAAGGTCGAGGGTGTCTGCCACAAGCTTTCCTGTCCTGCGTATGCCCTGGATCTCTTCCCGGGTTTTAAGAATGACATTCTGTTTATACAGCCTGTCTGACAGGCTGTTTTCCGCTTCAAGGTCTTTTTTCATGCAGCAGTTTTTGTATTTTTTCCCGCTGCCGCACGGGCAGGGCGCGTTCCGTCTGACTTTTACCACGAGGAGCTCCAATATTATATAGCACTATTCGATGTACAGGATATTATGTCCATTCAATCCAGATTGTTATGTAGCAGAGGTTTTATAATAATTTTTTGCGCGTTCAGTTACCAGTTCGATAAACTGGTGTTTCGCTTCTGTGTAAGCAATGCGGTCTTTTTTCCATATACGGGCCAGGCCGGTTTTCAGTTCTCCGTAACGGCGCGCGTATTCAGGATGGTCAATCAGAAAATCACGGAAAAGCAGCCTGTCCCAATGGTCAAAGTCTGTTTCAACCATATGTATATGGTGGGTCCGGCTGCCTTGTGAGTTCCGTTTTATAAACCATGCATAAAACGGCGGTGTGCTGTCACCGAACGTCGGCCGCCAGAAATAGTCATATCCCTGCTTTTCCAGAACAGGGGCAATACATTCCCGGGCAAGGTCAAGGCTGGTTACTTCCACCAGCATGTCAATGATTGGTTTTGCGCATAGTCCCGGAACTGCAGTGCTGCCGAAGTGCTCGATGCGGCCTATAACGGCAGAGGGCAGGCAGGAGCGGAGGTGTTCTTTCTCCTTTTGAAACATAGCAGGCCACGATGCGCTGTAGGGCACAACCGATATCTCTTCGTTTGTGACTCTTTTGATTTTCCCGTCAAGTGTTTCCATGTGTGCAGATACGCTTATTTAATGTGTTTCCCGAAGCATCAGGCCCGGCCGGCAATATAATCATTACACGGAAAAGAATCAATGCCGCCCCTGCTTTTCATGATACTTTTATCACAGCAATACATGATAATGTATACAATGTTTCTTTAAAAATCAAGATTGGTGATTTTTTCGACAAAGGAGGCAAGCCTGGTGTAGTGTGAACCTTTCCAGTACAGTTTGCCGCAGACTTCGCACTGTAAAAAATGGTCATAATGTTTTCTGGTACCCGGCTGCAGCCCATGGGCAATATCCTGCTTGTTTCTCTGGACAAGGATGCCGTTGCACGACATGCACCGGGTAAAGGGCCGTACCGAGCCTGCAAGATGGAACTTTGCCATAATTTCTTCAACCTGTTTTTCAGGCAGTGCAGAGCGGACCAGACAGCCCCGGGTTACATCGCTGCGTTTCAGTACAGCAGCGTGTCTGGTAATAATGATGCGTTTTTGCCCGTGAGACACTGCAGCCATGTCCGGCTGTGAAAGCGAAGGCTCATAGAGTGTGTCGAACCCCAGAAGGCGCAGAAGCCTGGCCAGTTTTCCCAGGTGTTCATCGGCCAGGAACCGTGTTTCCCCGAGGGGCTTGGGCCTGAGGCGGATAACAGGGGAAATGTCCAGGGATTCGAATACGGGATATACAGCTATCCGGTCTCCATGCATAATACGGTATGAAAAATCAACAGAGCGGCGGCTGTTCACAATGATGAGGTCGACTTCGGTATGAGGTACGCCTATGGCTTCAACAGCATCTTTTACCGATGGTGTACCGAAAAATGTGTATTCAAAATCTTTTTTTCTGAACTTCTGCGGAATGAGGTCATTGAGTTCTTTATAAAAACGGAACACTGCTTTATGAAGTCCTTTTCGGTCATTGGGCCGGTCCATGCTATGCTCCTGTTCACCCAGGATGTAATCCTGCCAAGGGTATACACAGATGTGTGTCCGGCCTGTATAAAAAAGGAAATGAAATTTGCTGCCGGTATGTACAGCTATACCGGCAGCAAAGGGTGTCGGGGCCGGATCCTACAGTTTTTCAAGCAGAATTTTTGATACTTTTTCACCGGACAGTACCATGCCGCCGAATATGGGGCCCATGCGGGGGCCGCCGAAGGTGGCATTTGCAGCCATGCCAGTAACATAAAGCCCCGGAAAGACCTCTTTGGTGTTTTCCAGCGTGAGGGTTTCCGCTTTTTCCGACCACATGGATTTTTCGCCTTCAACCCTGCCCGACGGAGTGAGTATCTTTCCCGGTACCTTCTTTTCAACAACGTGAACGATCTCTGTCGCATGGCCTGTAGCATCGATTATATATTTTGCGCGCATCGTCAGCGGGTCGATATGCAGTCCGGCCATTTCTACCGGAGACCAGTTGAGCACCAGGCCCATGACCCGGTCTTCACGCATCATGACATCTTCCACTGACACACAGTTGAAGATCGTAACGCCGGCCTGCACAGCTTTCGATGTGAGTGTGGCTGCTGTTTCCACGGCATCGCACACATAATAGTCGTCCTTATAGTGTGAATGCCTTATGGAGAGATCGTCAAATACATGCAGAGCTGATTTTTGTATAACAATTTCATTGAACATCATTCCGCCGCCCCATATGCCGCCGCCGATACTCAGTTTGCGTTCATAAAGAGCGACTTTTTTCCCGGCTTTTGCCAGGTAAAATGCGGCGACCAGGCCCGAAGGTCCGCCTCCAACAATGGCTACATCTACTTCCAGATTAGTTATCATTTTTTCGTAGTAACGGTCAATAATTGCCCTGGTTATCACGATTTCGTTCAATTCCATTATATCCTCCTTTAAACGTGACCTGGTTGTGCGGCAGAGTCCAGGTTTATTGCGTGTCCCGTGTTTGCAGGTATCGTGCTGACCGGAACCCAGAGGCTTTCTGGTCAGCATCAGCCGCCGCCGGGCTGGCCTGAGGGGATCTGCTGTGTCTGTTCTGCTGGAAGACCAGGCCCTCTTATGCAGGGAACGGGCCAGTTCTGCCGGGTTTTCAATAGTCTGCGATGACCTGTTTGAAACGTCGGACCCGGGCTGCGCTGTCAGGCGCTGAAACAACAGCGGATATTACAGCGAAAAACCGGACACGGGTCGAAAGCAGTGTACTAATATTGTCCAGAGTGATGCCGCCTATTGCTACAACAGGGATGGTTACGGTTTCGGCTATCCGGGCAATGGTTTCAGGCCCGATAACAACAGCATCGGGTTTGGTTGAAGTTGGAAATGCTGCGCCGGCTCCTACATAGGCAGCGCCGGCCTCCTGCGCTTCAAGAGCTTCCTGGGGAGTGTCAACAGACACGCCTGTAATCATGGAGTCAGGAAGCTTCTGTATGAGAGTGCGGAAGTCCCGGTCCTGGCCGACATGTACGCCGTCAGCCTCAAGAGAGACGGCCAGTTCCGGCAGGTCATTGAGCAGTATAAAAGCGCCCGGTGCGTTTTGCCGTACTGTTTGCACTACCGCTGCTGCTTGCGATTCCTTCTTTTCCTGCGGCAGCCCCTTGGCTCTGAACTGAATTATCTGTGAACCGCCGCTGAGCTGGCTCAGGGCCTCATCAGGAGTACGCGCAAATGTGTAGATATCGCGCCCCATTTCATTAAATTTCTGTCTGCTTCGGTACATGGGTATAAAAGTATAAAAATGTAGGTAAATGTCAATTAAAATTAACAGAATATGGCGTATGATCGGCATATACCGGTGTTGCGTGATACCAATCACCTGTTTATGGTATTTATTTTGTGCTGCCGGATCAGAAAAAAGGCATGCCTGAGATGGAATGTCAATGTGTTTTGCCGACCTGAAATAATCCAGTGAGCCGGCACCGGGCCCGGCAGGGCTGATTACGGGTAAAATTAGCCCGATTTTGGGCTGGTTTTACGAAAAACAACTTGAATAAGCCTTCTGATTTTATTATATTTAGAGGTAATATTTTTTTTGACTGAGAGGGCGGTATGCGATATAAACGATTCGTTTTATATGTGTTGGCAGCAGTAGTGATTTCAGGGTGCGCATCATCACAGTTCGGGTGGAACGGCCAGGAGCAGGCCCAGGACCAGGACGTTAAGATGAATGAGGCTTTTGACCCCCTTACCCTGGATGATGACGACATTTCGGTGGAACAGACAGAATCAAATGCAGAGCAGGCTGCCCGTAATACCGGACAGCAGACAGAGGCAGAACCGAACCGGCCCGTACCGGGGGAGCCCGGGGGAGAAAGCGAAACAGTCCAGGGATTCAGAGTGCAGCTTCTGGCAACATCTGATGAAATAATGGCCAGGGAAGAAAAACGCAGGGCGGTTTTCAAGTTCCAGGATGCGGTTTATCTGATTTTTGAGGCGCCTATGTACAAGATCCGTGTCGGAGATTGTGTGTCGCGGAAGGAAGCCGAGTCGTTGAAGAAGCTGGCTGTACGGCAGGGTTTTGATGACGCATGGATTGTACCGTCAAGGATTACACAGCGCTGAAAACAGCCGAATCGCAGTACAGTGCCGGCATATAACATACAGAAACAGCATGATAGAAGCAGTAATGCATAAACACTTCGTTTGTATAGCATTCAAGCCAAATTATGTACCGTGCCATTCGGTAATAATCCCTTATAACATTTTTCCAGGCCTGGTTTGTGGCAGCGGATACTAACGTGTCTGTACTATGTTTTGTAATAGAGGAGGAATCTAATGTCAGGGCACTCCAAGTGGAGCACTATAAAGCGGAAAAAAGCAAAGGTTGACGCCCAGCGGGGCAAGGTTTTTACCAAACTGATAAAAGAGATCATCACTGCGGCCCGTCAGGGAGGCGGCGATGAATCAGCCAATCCCAGGCTGCGTGTAGCCATTGACGCGGCCAAAGAAGCCAATATGCCCCATGCAAATATTGAAAAGGCAGTTAAGAAAGGCACTGGCGAACTGGAGGGGGTTGTGTATGAAGAACGGAATTATGAAGGATACGGGCCGGGGGGTGTTGCTGTTCTGGTAGAAACTCTTACCGACAATATCAACAGAACAACAGCAGAAGTACGGCATCTGTTCACAAAATATAATGGAAACCTTGGTGAGACAAATTGTGTTTCCTGGATGTTTGAGAAAAAGGGCATGCTGGAGGTGGAATGCAGCCAGTGTGATGAAGAACAGCTTATGGACCTGGTGCTGGAAGCAGGCGCTGATGATCTTTCAGCTGATGAGGATGTTTTCGAGATAGAATGCGCACCCGAGAACTTTTCGCAGGTAAAAAAAGCAGTTGAAGAAGCCGGTATTTCTGTGGCATCAGCCGAGATTACCATGAATCCCACGAATTCAGTCAAGGTCGCGGGAAAAGAGGCTGAGCAGACGCTGAAGCTGCTGGAAGCACTGGAAGACAATGATGATGTTCAGAAAGTTCATTCGAATTGTGATTTTGATGATATGCCCGGGGACGAAGAGGCGTGAAAATACTCGGCATTGATCCCGGTACACGATGTATTGGATACGGGGTTATACATGAAACCGGCCCCGGCCGGTTCGCCCCTCTGGAATACGGATCGGTTTCAGTGGCAAGGAATAAGGAGTTTCCGCAAAAGCTGGAGATGATTTACAACAGCATCAATGATATTCTGAAGAAGACGCAGCCTGATGAAGTGGCTGTTGAAGATGTGTTTGTATCAAAAAACGCAAATACCGCATTGAAGCTGGGGCATGCCAGGGGAGTCATACTGTTGGCAGCTGTCCGTTCCGGCCTGCCTGTCGCAGAATATGCACCCCGTGAAGTCAAGAAATCAATTGTCGGATTCGGCAATGCTTCTAAACAGCAGATTCAGATGATGGTGGCACGGCTGCTGGGTATGGGTGCAATTACATTGCAGGAAGACGCGGCGGACAGTCTGGCAGTGGCGCTTTGTCACGGAATGCGGAATACAGCTGGTACTATGATAAGAGGATAGGTGATGATATCCTATATTAAAGGCGTGCTTGTTGAGAAAAATCCTACATCGATTGTTGTAGAAACCGGCGGTATAGGATATGCCATGGAGATATCACTTTCAAGTTATGATACTGTCGGTGAACCGGGTGAAGACATTACCGTTGTCACCCACCTGCATGTACGTGATGACAAACTGATGCTGTACGGGTTTTCCACCGTCCGTGAGAGGAGCCTGTTCAGGCTGCTGATCACTATCTCGGGTGTGGGACCCAAACTTGCCCAGGGAATTTTATCGGGACTTTCATGGGACGATCTGGCATCAGCCATACAGACTCAGGATGTGGCCCGCCTGACAGCGGCTCCCGGTGTAGGGAAAAAGACAGCCGAACGGATTATTGTTGAGCTGAAGGACAAAATAGGCGATATGTATGATGCCGGTGTATCAGGACAGGGCATAGTACCGGGAGGAGCGTCCCGTGAAGCGGTTTTGGCCCTTGTGTCTCTGGGATATGCCGAGCATAAGGCGCAGACAGCGGTCAATGAACTGGTGAGAAACGACCCGTCAATGAATTTGGAACAGATAGTTAAACAGGCGCTGCAGAGGCTGTAGCAGGCAGGCGGCAGTAAATTATGACACAGGAAAGAATTACAAATCCCGAACAGTTTCAGGGTGAAAAAACATTTGACCAGACTATACGCCCCTGCACCTTTGACCACTTTGTAGGTCAGGACAAGATCACGTCAAATTTAAAAGTGTTCATCCAGGCGGCAAAAGAGCGGGGAGAGGCTCTGGATCATGTACTTTTTTACGGGCCTCCCGGCCTTGGTAAAACGACCCTGGCATGTATTCTTGCTCATGAGATGGGGGTGTCAATAAAAATGACATCGGGGCCGAGTATTGAGCGTCCCGGAGACCTGGCCGGCATACTTACGAGCCTTCAGGAGCATGATGTGCTGTTTATTGATGAAATACACAGGCTCAGCACTATTGTCGAGGAGTATCTCTATCCTGCCATGGAAGACTTCCGCCTCGATATCGTCATAGACAAAGGCCCTCATGCACGTTCAATATCATTGAACCTGCCGCCCTTTACTCTTGTCGGAGCTACAACCAGGGCAGGCCTTCTAAGCGCACCTATGCGCAGCAGGTTCGGTGTTGTCAACAGGCTTGACTACTACCAGTCCAAAGAGCTGGCCCATATACTCCAGCGTACATCGGGGATTATTTCAGTGAAAGTGCACGATTCGGGGCTGGCCGAAATAGCATCGCGGTCCAGGGGAACGCCCCGGGTGGCAAACCGGCTCCTGCGGAGAGTACGGGATTTCGCCCAGGTGGAGGGCGACGGGTGTGTTACCAGGGATATCGCTGTGGCATCGCTGGAACGGCTCGATGTGGATGCTGACGGGCTCGATGAGATGGACAAACGGATATTGTCGGTAATAATAGATAAATTTAACGGCGGGCCTGTGGGTGTCAGCACCCTGGCTGTCGCAGTCGGTGAAGAAAGCGGTACAATCGAAGAAATTTATGAACCTTATCTGATTAAGCAGGGCTATATAAAACGAACACCACGGGGCCGGACAGCTACACCTCTGGCTTTCAGCGCTGTGGGCAGGGATTCAGGAGATCCCGCGCAGCAGCAGAAACTGTTTTGATTGCTACCTGTTTATAAGTAGAAAACGTGTGAAGGGAGATCTTCATGAAACTTTCGGATTTCAAATACAATATTCCTGAAGAGTATGTTGCGCAGTACCCCTCAAAGAGGCGGGGAGACTCAAAATTATTGGTGATTGACAAAGAGAACAACTCACTTGAAGACAAAAGCTTCAAACACCTGGTTTCCTATCTGGAGGAGGGCGATTGCCTGGTAGTCAATGAAACCAGAGTTTTTCCGGCGCGCCTGCAGGGGCTCAAGGATAAAACCAACGCCAAAGTGGAAGTACTGCTGCTGCGTGAACTTGAAAAAGACCTGTGGGAGGTGCTGGTAAAGCCCGCGCGCAAGGTCAGAGTCGGCAACAAAATTTCTATTGGTGATAAACTGCAGTGCGAGGTTGTTGACAATACCGTGTCCGGTGGCCGCGTAGTACGGTTCTCCTATGAAGGAGACTTTAATGATATCATCGAGAACATCGGCAAAGTACCGCTGCCGCCATACATCAAAAGAGACTCGGAGGATATTGACAAAGACCGGTATCAGTCGATATTCGCCAACCGCAGGGGAGCTGTGGCAGCGCCTACAGCTGGGCTTCATTTTGACAAGAAGATAATAAAAAAGATTGAACACAAAGGCGTAACGATCGTTCCGGTTCTGCTCCATGTGGGGCTCGGCACGTTCAGGCCCATTGTCGTCGAAGATCTTACCAGGCACAAGATGGATTCGGAATACTATGAGGTGTCTGAGGATGCCGCAGCAACAATAAATGAAACCATTGACAACGGCGGCCGGATCGTTGCGGTAGGCACAACAGTGGTCAGAGTCCTCGAGTCGGTCATAACAACCAACGGCCATATCCGGGCAAGCAGCGGCTGGACAGATAAATTTATTTATCCTCCGTACCTGTTCAAAGTGGTAAACGCACTGGTTACCAATTTCCATATGCCGGCATCGACACTGCTTATGCTGGTGTGTGCTTTTGCCGGGTCGGATTTGATATTCAAAGCCTATGAGCACGCCATTGAAGAGAAGTACCGCTTCTTTTCATATGGTGACGCCATGTTTATCCATTAGGCGGGAGGCCTGCGCATATGGCAGTAAGCGCTATCATTACTGCAGGGGGCAGAGGAACGCGCTTTGGAAGCGGGACGCCCAAGCAGTTTATCCCGGTCGCGGGCAGGCCTCTGCTGGCCCACACCATAGGTGTGTTCAACAGCGCCGGCATGATTGATGAAATAGTGATTACCGTGCCCCGGGAATTTATTGGCCATACCCGTGACCTATGCGTTAACAATGAATTTTCGAAGGTGACGGCTGTTGTGGCCGGCGGAAAAGAGCGTATGCAGTCTGTGGCAGCCGGCCTTGAGGCTGTGTCTCAATGGTCCACTGTTATCATGATCCATGACGGAGTACGGCCCCTTGTAACCGGGGGTGATATTTCTGCGCTGCTCAGTGCGGTACATCAGCACGGCAGTGCGATTCTCGCCCTTCCGGTAACTGATACCCTGAAAAGGGTAACCCGTAATATGGCCGCTGAAACAGTGGACCGGAGTGTGCTGTGGCGGGCCCAGACACCCCAGGCATTCAGGGCTGATATAATCCGCAGCGCCTATGCCCTGGGAATAAAAAAGGGCATTCAGGCAACCGATGACTCGCAGCTCGTAGAATCGGCCGGCTACAGTGTCGCTGTTGTAAAATCCAGCACTCCCAATATAAAGGTTACAACAAAACAGGACGCGGCCCTGGTTTCAGCATTTATGGCGCAGGAGGAGCAGTGAGAGTCGGATTCGGATATGATCTCCATCTTTTTGACAAAGACAGGAAGCTCATTCTCGGCGGCGCACACATACCCGGTTCACCGGGCCTTGCAGGCCATTCAGATGCTGATGTTGTGTGCCATGCTGTTATGGACGCCCTGCTTGGTGCGGCAGCCCTTGGTGATATCGGAGCGTTCTTTCCCGATACTGATGACGCATTCAAAGACGCTTCAAGTATCAGGCTTCTTGAGCAGGCAGCCTCCATGGTCAGGGGCCGGGGATATTCAATTGTCAATATCGACATTACTGTTATCGCACAGGAGCCGAAACTGGCCCCGTACCGGGACCTGATGAGGCGGAATATTGCAGCGGCGGCAGGCATATCCATTGATGCTGTATCGGTAAAAGCGACGACCAATGAAGGGGCTGATGCAACAGGAAGGGGTGAGGCAGTGGCAGTTCACGCCGTCACTTTGATAAGAGGGCGGCAGCAGAGCCCTGATATGAACGGAGAAGAGGTTTCTTAGAATCAGGAAAAGTAAAATGAATACTATACGAACCAGATTTGCCCCAAGTCCGACGGGGCATTTGCATATAGGAAATGCACGGACAGCTTTGATGAATTATGTGTTTACACGGCATAATAACGGCGTGTATGTGCTGCGGGTAGAGGATACTGACATGGAACGTTCCACGGGCGAGTCGGAACGCAGGATCCTTGAAGACCTGCTGTGGCTGGGAATCGAATGGGATGAGGGCCCCGATAAAGACGGCGGATACGGACCGTACCGGCAGTCGGAGCGCACAGCCCTGTACAACAAGTATGCTGATGCCCTTATCAGGCAGGGGGCAGCCTATTTGTGTTACTGCACGCCTGAAGAGCTGGAACAGAGGCGCAAAGAGCGTATTGCCAAAGGAGAACCTGCAGCATATGACGGCCGGTGCAGAAAGCTTTCCAGGCAGGAAAAAGCCCGGTTTGAACAGGAAGGGCGGAAACCGGTCATTCGTTTCAGAGTCGATGCTGATACAATTTCCTATACCGACGCAGTCAAGGGGGAAATTACATTTCCCGACAGGCAGATCGGTGATTTTGTGATTGTACGCGCCAACGGCATGCCCATGTACAATTTCAGCTGCGCCATTGACGACCACCTGATGCAGATTTCCCATGTTATCCGGGGAGATGACCATGTTTCCAATACCCCGAGGCAGATTCTGCTGTACCAGGCCCTGGGGTGGGATATTCCGGTATTTATGCATATTCCCATGATACTGGGACAGGACGGCGCCCGTCTGTCCAAACGCCATGGAGCCACATCAGTAGCCCAATACCGTGACCAGGGATTTCTTCCCGAGACAATGACAAATTTCCTTTCGCTGCTTGCGTGGTCTCCTGCAGGCGACAGGGAAATATTTACTATTGAGGATGTCATAAATGAATTCGATCCCGGACGTGTGTCTCATTCGGCTGCAGTGTTCAACACAGAAAAACTGCGGTGGATGAACGGTATGTACATCCGGAGTCTCAGTGAAGACCGCCTGGCAGCAGCGGCTTTTCCCTATTTTAAAGCCCGGGGGTATCCGGTTTCGGGAACCGGGGATATCCGGGCTATTACTGCAAGCCTTCAGCAGCGCGCTGAAACACTGGCAGACATGGCATTGGAGGCGGAGTTCTTTTTTGCCGATACAGTGCAGCCCCATGGAGAGGAAGAAGAGGCTGTCATGAACCTCGAATCCTCGCCCCTGGTCCTGCGAGAATTTGCCAGGGAGGTACGGCAGCAGGAGCAGTGGGACGGAGGAGTGTTTGTGTCTGTTGTAAAGAGCGTTTCCAAGGCAACGGGTGTCAAGGGCAAAAACCTTTGGATGCCGGTGCGTATCGCGCTGACAGGCAGCAGTCACGGGCCTGAACTGGGTGCGGTCATTGAGATCTTCGGTAAGGAGAAGTGCGCTCGCTTTGCGGAAAAAGCAGCAGCGGTGTGATGCAGCCCGGAATAAAAATTGCATCTTTGGCAATTGGAGAAAAACAGGGCTTTTTCTGTCCGGAAACCGGCCGGGATCACTGATACGGCCGAAACTGAGTCAATGTGTATGGCTGAGATTATGAAACGAATTGTTTGTTACATTTTTACTGTTGTATTGTTGTGCTCAGCACCGGGTACAGCCCTTTGTGCAGATACAGCAGCGGCTGAAGACTTTCCAATGCATAAAGACCTGGAACTTCGCGTACAGTTCTGGATCAACATATTTACAAAGTATACAGTAGACCAGTGGGTCCTCCATGATTCTGAAAAACCGGAAATCGTCTATTCTGTTGTGTCCTTTCCCTCAAACCGTTATTCGAGAAAGGAACGGCTCAGCCGTGTAAAAGCTGAGAAAGAACGCATCACCGAGGCGCTGAAAACAATACAGCGCACAAAGGACACAGCCTCACTCTCAGGGGAGCATAAGCGCCTGTACAGGCTGCTGGTATCAGGTTCCGGGAACAGGACACGGCTGTACGAACCGGCCAGGGTGCGCGCCCAGCAGGGGATGCGGGAAACATTCAGGGACGGCCTTGTACGGTCTGGTTCATATATCGGATATTTTAAAAAGATTTTCAGTGACCAGGGCCTGCCCCTGGACCTGGTATACCTCCCTCATGTGGAGTCGTCATTCAATCCCGAAGCAAAATCCAGGTCGGGCGCACGGGGCATGTGGCAGTTTACCCGTACAACAGGACGGCAGTTTCTTACTATCTGCAGGGCTCTTGACGAGCGCGATGATCCCTTTATCAGCGCAGAAGCGGCTGCAGCATACCTGCGCCAGTGCTATGAAGAGCTGGAATCATGGCCTCTGGCAATAACAGCCTATAATCACGGATTATCAGGTATGCGCAGGGCAGCGGTTAATGCCGGTTCTGATGACATAGCGGTTATTCTGAAGAAATACCGGTCCCGGAGATTCGGGTTTGCATCAAAGAATTTTTACACAGAGTTTCTGGCAGCGCGCCATGTTGTACAGCATAAAAATAAATATTTCCCCGAAGTTAAAGAGGCTCCGCTGCTGAAATTCAGGCAGACCCGGATTCATTCAAGCCAGCCTTTGGACTCGCTGGCAGCCAAATATGCTGTGTCACGGGAAGAACTCATCCGGTACAACCCGGCTCTGTGCCGCCGTGCTGTAAACGGCACCCTTCCTGTGCCCGGTTCGTACCGGCTCAGGCTGCCCCTGAGAATACCCCATGGAGTGGCAATGGCTGTGTACACTCCCCCCGACGCATATGTAGAGACACCGGAGAAAAACAGAGGAATCGATAATGCGGTAATGGCCTTTGCTGCAGCAGCCTACAACTCTCTGCTCGGGGAGTTCAAGCGCATCGGGCAGCAAAACACTGCCGGCGCAGCCCTGCGCAGAGATGCCCGTGCCAGTGCGGCGAATCTTCATGGGGGACAGGAGTTGAGAGACACTTCCTTATTCCGGTTCAATCCTGCAAAAGACACGTTTTTCGCGGGCCTTGTCACTCCGGCCGGTTCTGCTGCTGATACCAGGGTTCTGGTAGATCAATATCTGGCCTGCTCTATGGCGGTTACCAGAAACCGGGTCACGGTGTATCCTGAGGAGACACTGGGCCATTATGCTGACTGGCTTAATATCCCTACGTGGAAGCTGCGGCTGCTGAACCGGCTGCAGTACGGGCAGGCAATACAGGCCGGGCAGCATATTACACTTGATTTCAGCCGTTCAACAAAGCAGAATTTCCAGAAAAAGCGGCTGGATTTTCATGAAAATGTTGTACATTCATATTTAAATACCTATACCATTGATGATTCAATAGAGTACAAGATCCGCCCCGGCGATACCCTGTGGAATGTGGCAAGAACAAGATTTGATATTCCGGTATGGCTGGTGTATGCGTTTAATACTGATAAAAATCTTGCGCGTATACAGCCCGGCGAACTCCTTAAAATACCGGTTGTAAAGAAAAAAGCCCAGGCAGCCGTGTACAGCGGAGAGCCGCCCAGCGTACAGAATCAGGGGGAGAGCTCATTATGAACAGCAGTCAGCGTGAAAAAACACTCTACCTTATTGACGGCACTGCCCTGGCATACCGTTCATATTTCGCATTTATCAAAAATCCCCTGATCAATTCAAAGGGCATGAATACCAGCGGTGTATATGGGTTTACTGCAGGCATTCTGCGCCTTATTAAGCAGGAGCACCCGGACCTGCTGGGCTGCGTGTTCGACATGGCCGCTCCGACTTTCAGGCACAGGCTGTATCCTGAATACAAGGCAACACGTGAAAAGATGCCCGATGAAATGGTAGAGCAGCTTCCCTATATTCGGAGTGTTGTACAGGCCTTCGGCATACCGCTGCTGGAGCTGGAGACCTATGAAGCCGATGATATTATGGGAACCCTGGCAAAACAGGCCGAAGCCCGGGGATATACGGTATACCTGGTAACCGGCGATAAAGATCTGATGCAGCTGGTCACACCGAACATATTCCTGTACTCGTTAAGAAGCAGGTCAGCAGGAGAGCCCGTGGATATTTTTGATGAAAAACGGGTTGAACAGAAACTGGGTGTACCGCCGGCCAAGGTTACAGACCTGCTGGGGCTTATGGGAGACACCTCGGACAATGTGCCGGGGATACCGGGAGTAGGGCCCAAAACAGCAGTAAAACTGATTCAGGAGTATGGATCCCTGGAACAGGCGCTGGAACAGATAGATTCCTATTCAGGAAAGAGTGTCCGGGAGAAAGTCTCCCAAAACAGGGAGTCCGCCCTGCTTTCAAAAGAGCTGGTTACCATAGACACAAATGTGCCGGTATCATTTGCTCCCGAAGATCTGCGGTTCAGTATCCCCGACCATACGGAACTCAGGGAGCTGTTCACCCTTTTTGAGTTCAGGAAATTTATAAAAGAACTGGAAAGCCTGGAAGGAAGCAGTGAATCTGCGGCTGGATGCGCTGAATCGGATAAAACCGGATACGCAATGATCCGTTCTTTACAGGAAGTACGGGACCTGGCAGCGGTTCTTGCAAAGGCAGGGGCTTTTGCCCTGGACCTTGAGACTACATCTCTCGACCCACTCAATGCTGAGATTGTGGGCCTTTCCTTCTCCTGGAAACAGGGAGAAGCAGCATATATACCGGTTATGGGGCCTGATGAACAGACCGCGTCCCTTACTCTTTTCATGGAGACTTTGGGAACACCTGTTTCCGAAGTGCTGGCTGTTCTCCGGCCGGTGCTGGAGAATCCTGGTATTGGAAAATTCGGCCAGAATATCAAATATGACTGGCATATCCTTGAAAGGTACGGCATCAGGCTGGCCGGCGTGGTATTTGACACCATGGTTGCGGCCTATCTTATCAATCCTTCAGCCAGGACTTTCAACATTGACACTCTGGCAAAGGAGTATCTCAACATTGAAAAGATACCCACAAAGGATCTGATAGGCACAGGCAGGAAGCAGATAACCATGGACAGAGTCGACCTGGAGCAAATATGCTCCTACGCGTGCGAAGACGCCGATGCTGCGTTCCGGCTGAAGCTATGTCTTGAACCGAAGCTGAAAGACTGCGGCATGGAGTCGCTTTTCAGCCAAGTGGAGATGAAGCTTGTGCGTGTGCTTATGGAGATGGAACAGGCCGGAGTGGGGATTGACACAGGGCTGCTGGATTCCATGTCAAGGAGCATGGAAGAGAGGCTGAAGCAGATACGCGCAGCTGTTTACGCTGATGCGGGAGAAGAGTTCAATATTAATTCAACACAGCAGCTCGGGCACATACTTTTTGAAAAATTGGAAGTGCACAGGCAGCTGGGCATTAAACGTATCAAGAAGACCAAGACAGGCTACTCAACCGATGTCAGTGTGCTGGAGTCTTTGTCGGCTCATCCAATAGCGCAGAAGCTTCTGGAGTACCGGCAGCTTTCCAAGCTCAAGTCTACTTATATTGACGCAATTCCCGGACTGGTCAATGGGGATACAGGCAGGGTCCACGCTTCGTTCAATCAGACAGTGACTGCCACAGGGCGGATTTCTTCGAGCAGCCCCAATCTGCAGAATATACCCATTCGAACCGATCTCGGCAGGGAGATACGCAAGGCCTTTGTTCCGGGAAGGACGGGCTGGATCATCATGTCTGCCGATTACAGCCAGATAGAACTGAGAATAATGGCGCACCTTTCAGGCGATGAAACCCTGAGAAACGCCTTTGTCAACAGAGAAGATGTCCACTCACGTACAGCAGCGGATATTTTCTCAGTGCCTATTGATGGCGTTTCACCGGATATGCGGCGGAAAGCCAAAGAGATAAATTTCGGCATCATGTACGGAATGGGAGCCTATGGCCTGGCCCGGCGGCTCCAGATACCGGTCAAAGAGGCGGAACAGTTTATTGCCGCCTATTTTGCCCGTTATCCCCGGGTCAATGAGTTCATGACAGCGACGATATCCAAAGCCTACAGCCAGGGGTTTGTAACGACCCTGCTCAACCGGCGGCGGTACCTGCCGGAACTGAAGAGCACCAACGGCAACATCCGTCAGTTCGGCGAACGAACCGCAATCAATACACCTATCCAGGGTACAGCAGCCGACCTGATAAAAGTGGCCATGATCCGTATCGCTGAAAAACTCAGGCTCAGCCAGTGGCAGGCATCCATGATCCTGCAAATCCATGATGAGCTGCTGTTTGAAGCACCGGAACAGGAGGCAGAAGACCTGCGTACAATGATTAAACAGGAGATGGAGCACGCCATTGACTTGTCAGTGCCGGTGTATGTTGATATAGGAACAGGAGAGAACTGGTATGAGGCCCATTAAAAAAGGCGCCTTTCTAAAGGAAAGACGCCTCGTGCCGAAGGGGGGAGTCGAACCCCCACGTCCATTAAGGACACTGCGCCCTGAACGCAGCGCGTCTACCAGTTCCACCACTTCGGCATGTAGGGCTAAATGTAATGAAACCAGATAAAAATGTCAAGATAAAAGTAGTGCAATTTTCATCAGAGACGAAGTTTTTTAATTTTCATCAATACTATGCGTATACATGGTACAGGAGCGGAATACAGTGGCGGGAAATATTGTAGCACAAAACAGAAAAGCGCGGCACGATTATGAGATACTCGATACATGGGAAGCAGGTATTGTACTGAGCGGTACAGAAGTGAAATCTTTACGGGACGGGAAAGCTTCCATGCGTGACAGCTACGCGCGTATCCGAAAGGGAGAAATGATTCTGTACAATCTCCACATCAGCGAATACAGTAAGGGGAATTATGCAAATCATGATCCAGTACGGCCCAGGAAGCTGCTGCTGCACAGGCGTGAAATACGAAAGCTGTACGGAAGTATTGAAGAAAAGGGGCTGACCCTGATACCGTTAAAGATATATTTTACGGCCAAAGGCCTTGCCAAGGTTCAGCTGGGTCTTGCCCGGGGTAAGAAACTGTATGATAAACGTAAAGCGATTGCTGAAAGGGACATGAAACGGGATATGGATCGCAATTTACACAGGAAAGGAAGATAGGGAGCAGAAATGGCGGATAATGTTTTCAGCGTACTGCACGAGCGGGGATTTATTTATCAGGTGACTGACGAAGAAAAGCTTCAGCATATACTTGGTTCGGAAAAACTTACATGCTACATTGGATTCGACGCGACTGCCGAGTCATTTCATGTGGGAACCCTGGTTCCCATATTCGGTTTGATGCATATGCAGCGGGCAGGGCATACACCCATAGCCCTGCTGGGGGGAGGGACGACCCTTATAGGCGATCCCAGCGGAAAAACAGAAATGAGGCAGCTTCTGACCCGGGAGCGCATTACGAGCTTCGGCGAAAAACTCCGGCTTCAGCTGGCACGGTTTCTCGATTTCAATGAGAACAGGGCGTTGATGCTTAATAATGCCGAATGGCTTGTCCCCCTGAACTACATAGAATTCCTGCGGGACATCGGCAGGCATTTCAGCGTGAACCGCATGCTCACAGCGGAAAGCTATAAGATGAGGCTGGAAAAGGGCCTTTCATTTATCGAGTTTAATTACCAGCTGCTTCAGGCCTATGATTTTTATGTGCTTGCCAGGGACCGGAACTGTATCCTTCAGATGGGAGGACAGGACCAGTGGGGTAATATTGTGGCAGGTGTTGACCTGACGCGGAGAATGCTGAGCAAAGAAGTGTATGGAATGACATTTCCCCTGCTCATGAATGCCAATGGGCAGAAATTCGGGAAAACCCATAAAGGTGCTGTGTGGCTTGACCGTGAAAAGACGTCACCCTATGATTTTTATCAGTTCTGGCGGAACATTGATGACGCCGATGTTGAGAAGTGCCTGGGCCTGTTCACGTTCCTGCCTATGGAGGAAGTCAGAAGGCTGCCTAAGGAAAACATCAACAGGGCCAAGGAGATTGTGGCATTTGAGGTTACTACGCTGGTGCACAGCCGGGAGGATGCTGTAGCATCATATACAGCAGCCGGATCCAAATTCGGATTCAGTGACCCTGAATGCACGGTAGCGACAACCTCGTCAATTTCCAGTGTCGCTGTTGACACAAATGCTTCAGTACCTACAGCCGAGCTCCTATCATCGGACCTGGAGAATGGTTACTGGGTCGTTAAACTGCTGGTTGACGCCGGACTGTGCGGATCCAACGGAGAAGCAAGGCGTCTGATAAAACAGGGCGGTGCGTACCTCAATGACAGCAAGATCGAATCAGCTGATATGGAAATAACCAATAGCCACGTGCAGGACGGCGGAGTGGTGCTGCGGGCCGGAAAGAAGCGGTATAAACGAGTTGTTTTTAAATAACCGGAATAACTATGGAATGGCTCTATACAATAGATAAAGCTGTCTTTCTGTTTTTTAACAAGACACTGGCAAATCCGGTGTTCGACCTTATCATGCCGGTTATAACCGAGTCGGATTACTGGCGAATTCCTATAGCGCTTTTTATTCTGGCGCTGATTGTTTTCGGCGGGGCCAAAGGCAGGATAACAGCCCTGCTTCTGGTGCTGGCTGTCACCTTTTCTGATCAGATATCGAGTTTTGTCATAAAGCCTTTTGTGCACAGGACTCGTCCATGTTTTGTACTGGAGGGTGTAAGGCTGCTCATTGACCAGCCCAACTCCCCTTCGTTTCCGTCATCCCATGCGGCAAACATGATGAGCACATCGGTTGTCATGTTTGCCCAGTACAGGAAAAAGAGCCTCATCTATCTTGTGCTGGCAGCACTGGTCATGTACTCCCGTATGTATGTGGGCGTACATTACCCTGCTGATATCGCCGGAGGAATCATTACAGGCGGGCTGTGCGGATGCGCGGTTATGGAAGGGCAGAAAATTGTGCGGTCGCTTATGGCGGCGTACCGGCAAAAGGAAAAACCCGTATCATAACAGTGGAGAATGTCGTATGAAGCAGGTGTTCGGAAAAACCGAAATCAGGCTTGTTAAAGGGGATATCACAGAGCAGGATGTAGACGCTGTGGTAAACGCGGCAAATTCCAGCCTGGCCCACGGCGGAGGCGTTGCCGGAGCCATTGTCCGCCGCGGCGGGCACATCATCCAGGAAGAGAGTGATATCTGGGTTAAGGCGCGGGGGCCGGTCCCGGCTGGTTCATGTGCCATAACAAGTGCCGGAAACCTGGCTGCCCGGTATGTAATCCATGCGGTAGGCCCGCGCATGGGTGAGGGGCAGGAGGATGAAAAGCTGGAAAACGCGACCAGGAGTGCCCTGATTACCGCTGACAAACACCGCCTTAAATCCATTGCATTTCCTGCTGTATCAACGGGTATTTTCGGATATCCTGCTGACCGGTGCGCCGTAATCATGCTGCAGACCTCTGTGTCGTATGTTCGAGAGGAAACAGGAATCCAACGTATCCTTTTTTGCCTGTTTGACGACACCATGCTGAATGTGTTCAAGGCCGCTCTGCAGAATATAAAGGCTGGATAACCCTAACATGTGCTGGAGGGATACTATTATGATACACTTGTCACAAAGGGCAATAATGACGGCAGCAGCGGTTTTTTTTGTATCGGCTGCGGCCCTGCCGGCCCAGGAGATCCATACAGGCCTGCCCGAGAAATTTGATCTGCGGAATCTGGAAGGGCATTCCTATGTATCGCAAGTAAAAGGCCAGTCAGGCGGAACATGCTGGGCTCACGGGACTATGGCGGCAGTGGAAGGGCACCTCATGATGAGCGGCGTATGGGAGAGCCTGGTTTCCCAGGGGAAAGAGTCAGGGCCGGAACCGGATATGGCCGAGTATCATCTTGACTGGTGGAACGGATTCAATACGTTCTACAATGAGGATATCTATCCTGACAGCAGCGGCCTGGATGTGCACTACGGAGGAGACTACCGTGTGGCCGCAGCCTATTTTTCAAGGGGAGACGGGCCTGTGCGCGATTGCGACGGCCAGTCGTTTTATACAGCGCCGTCACTGTATGAGGATACCTTTCACCGGTTCTATGTGCGGGATATAGAATGGTATCAGGCCGGCCGGCCGGGACAGGACATTGCGTTTCTCAAGCAGAAGATCATGGACCAGGGAGTCATGGCAACCTGCATGTTTTATAACAGCGCCTTTATCGATACCAATTACATTCACTGTCAGCCCGGTTTTTCCACAAGCGACCCGAACCATTCAGTAGCAATAGTGGGCTGGGATGATACCAAACCTACACGGGCCGATGAGCCC
>Ga0272442_10002493_pt1 | contig 26655 bp, 17 predicted proteins | sample SSMForm2O_FD_200262 | JGI IMG/M metagenome (GOLD analysis project Ga0272442, IMG submission 200262) | Marine sediment archaeal communities from Little Sippewissett salt marsh, Falmouth, MA, United States - SSM-Form-2O | ecosystem: Environmental > Aquatic > Marine > Wetlands > Sediment ... | reverse complement strand
CTCCTTCATTTCTTCGATTCTTATAAGAGGAGGTTGGGAAAATTTCGAAAATGAATATAATAGCAATATACCAACTATTGAAAATATCAAAGAAAAATGCTTCAATTTCATATATCTCCTCTGAAAGATTTGAAAAAAGCAATTTATAGGTTATGTTATGAATATGCCATAAATAACTTAGAAATAGTACATATATGCTATATTTTTTTATTTTAGGGGAAAAAATTATAATAAGTTCCTCTTTATTAGCCCTAAATACCATTCTTTGGTGGGAGACTCATGAAAGAGAAAGAAATAATATTGAAAGTTTCTGAAGCATTCCAACAAGACGTAGGATACGGTAGAGCAAGAATCGATCATCAAACTCGTCTAAATCTTGATTTATCAATAGGAGATGTAATCGAAATAGAAAGTACAAAAAAAACAGCATCAGTTGTTTGGAGGGCCCACCCTACTGACGAAGGAAAAGGAATAATAAGAATTGATAATTTAACTAGAAAAAATGCTGGAGGCGGCCTTGGCGAGAGAGTAAAAATAAGAAAGGCAGAAATAAATGAAGCAAAAGAAGTTGTACTTGCTCCTCTAATATCAAAAGGACAGCAGATACAGTTTGGAAGCGGAATTGGAAACTTAATAAAAAAAGGACTGCTTAAAAGACCTCTTACTAAAGGAGATAATGTAATTATACCAGGTATTGCTTTATTTGGTAGTTCTCTTCCTTTTGTTGTAATTAATACTAATCCCACTGGAATAATATCAATTAATGAAGAGACAAATATTAATGTTAAAGAAGAAGCTGCAAAGGAAATGGAATCCGAAGGCCCTAGAGTTAGCTATGAAGATATTGGTGGCCTTCATGAGGAGATCTTAAAAGTAAGAGAAATGATAGAGCTCCCACTAAAGCACCCTGAGTTGTTTGACAGACTTGGAATTGATCCACCTAAAGGTGTTTTACTTCATGGACCACCAGGTACAGGTAAAACACTTATTGCAAAGGCTGTAGCAAATGAGTCTGGTGCAAGCTTTTATACAATAAATGGCCCAGAGATTATGAGCAAGTTTTATGGGCAAAGTGAAGAAAACCTAAGAAAAATTTTTGAAGAAGCAGAAAAAAATGCACCCTCAATAGTATTTATTGATGAAATAGATGCAATTGCACCAAAAAGAAGCGAGGTACACGGCGAAGTTGAAAGAAGAGTTGTATCTCAAATGCTAACATTAATGGATGGTTTGAAAGGCAGAGGTAAAATAATTGTTATCGGCGCCACAAATATTCCAGATACGCTAGACCCTGCATTGAGAAGACCAGGAAGATTTGATAGAGAAATAAGAATTGACGCCCCTGACAGAGAAGGAAGAAAAGAGATTCTACAGATACACACAAGAGGTATGCCGATGGCAAAAGAATGCAACCTTGACAATCTATCAGAAATAACATATGGTTATGTTGGTGCTGACCTTGCAGCACTTGCAAGGGAATCTGCAATGAACGCGCTCAGAAGATACTTACCAGAAATTGACCTTGAAAAACCAATTCCTACAGAAATCCTTGAAAAGATGGAAGTAACGATGGATGATTTTAAAAATGCCCATCGTGGAATAGAGCCTTCTGCTATGAGAGAGTTCTTAATCGAGGTGCCACAAGTTACGTGGGATGAGGTTGGAGGTCTTAAGAGTGCAAAACAACAACTTGTTGAAACCGTTGAATGGCCTCTCACAAAACCTGATGTTTTTGAAAATATGGGCATAAAACCACCAAGAGGAATATTGCTTTATGGCCCACCAGGGACTGGAAAAACATTACTTGCAAAGGCAGTAGCCTCAGAATCAAAGGCTAACTTTATTTCAATTAAAGGCCCTGAAGTCATGAGCAAATGGGTAGGGGAGTCAGAAAAAGCAGTAAGAGAATTATTTAAAAAAGCAAGACAAGTAGCCCCAACAATTGTTTTCCTTGATGAACTTGATTCTATTGCCCCTAGAAGAGGAACTGATACTGGTAGTCATGTTACAGATAGTGTTGTAAACCAACTATTAACAAGTATAGATGGTCTGGAAAGCATGGATGGTGTAGTTGTTATTGCAGCAACAAATAGGCCGGATATAATTGATCCTGGTCTGCTCAGGCCCGGAAGGTTTGACAGATTAATTTTGGTTCATTCCCCGGACAAGAAAGCTAGATTGGAAATTTTCAAGATCCATACGAAAAACATGCCACTTGACAAAGACGTTGATCTTGAAGATTTGGCTAAGTTCTGCGAAAATTATTCAGGTGCCGATATTGAATCTTTATGTAGAGAAGCAGCAATGATTGCATTACGTGAGGATGAAAAAGCAAAGAAAGTAAAAAGGATTCATTTTGATAAAGCAATGGACTCAGTAAGAGCGTCAATAACCCCTAATCTTTTGAAATTCTATAGTAAAATTTCAGAAACTTTAGGAAGTGGAATAGCCAAAAAGGATAAAAGCGAAAAAGATATTCAATATATGTAACCTATTTAAATAAAAAGGAGGGAAAAAAAATGAAAATAACTGAAAATCAACTTAGAGGTAAAACAGTTATGAGCGAAGAAGGTTTATATTTAGGTATTATGAGAAACACTACTGTTAACTCAAAAACCGGAGAGTTATTAAATATTTTAGTTGAACCTTCTGATGATATTGATCCAAGATTATACCATATGGATAATCAAGGACAGCTTGTATTTCCTTTTAATACGATTAAATCTGTAAAAGATGTTATTATAATTGGTGGGCAGTAAAGGCCTTCCTTATTTTTATTTATCTAATATTTGATTAAAATTCTAATTATATAATTGTTTAACGGGGACCCCTCTATTTCGTGTGGAACATAAATTTGTGAGTACCCAGAATTTATAAATTATATAAGACGTGAGTATTCCCAGAAAGTTATGAAATTGTTAGTATTTTAATCATTCCATTTTTAAAATTATATTTTTAGAAAAATAAAAAAATTTATTAGACACTATTAAATATTTCCATAGGAAATAAAGGCCTTCCCCTTTTTTTTATTTTATAGGAGAAAATAAGAAGAAAAAATTATACAAAAATTTTTAATATACATTCGCTGATTACATAGGTCCGGGAGGTAATTTTTTACGGCAAGTAGGAAAAATACAGTAAACAGTGATATCTTTGGTCATTTATTAAAATCCAATGGTTTATTTTTAAATAGAGAAGTAATGCGACCAACATATATGCCAGAAATCTTACCTCACAGAGAAAAAGAAATAAATGATTTAGCAGCAATTTTAGTTCCTGCACTTCGTGATGAAACACCATCAAATGTTTTCATTTATGGAAAAACTGGAACTGGCAAAACAGCTGTTGCAAAATATGTAGGAAGAGAACTACTAAAGAAAGGAAAAGAGACAAGAAAAAAAGTAAATTTTATCTATATTAACTGTGAAGTTGTCGACACACAGTATAGGCTTTTACAAAATATAGCAAACCACTTTATTGATGAATGGTCTGAAAGAATTCCTTTCACAGGATGGCCGACAGATGAAGTATACGCCAAATTAAAATCAATGGTTGAAAAAGAAGGAGGAGTAACAGTAATAATTCTTGATGAGGTTGATAAGTTAAAGGGTGATGAAGCCCTATATAATCTTTCAAGAATAAATTCAGATTTAAACAACGCAAAAGTATCAATTGTTGGACTTTCTAATGATTTAAAGTTCACAGAATTCCTAGATCCTAGAGTTAGATCCTCTTTAGGAGAAGAAAATATGATATTTTCACCTTATGATGCAGGGGAACTCCAAGATATCCTTATCCAGAGAGTAGCAATTGCATTAAGACCAGAGTCCATTGATGATGAAGTAATTCCCTTATGCTCTGCACTTGCAGCCCAGGAGCATGGTGATGCAAGAAGGGCTCTTGATTTATTAAGAATGTCAGCAGAGATTGCTGAGAGAAGTAACTCAATAAATATTTCAAAAAAACATGTAAAACTTGCTAAGAATAAAATTGAAATTGATAGAATAATAGAAGTTGTAAGAACCCTTCCAACACATTCAAAACTTATTATCCTTGCAATTCTTCTGCAGGAAAAACATAATAAAAAAACGGGTAAAACAGGGTCGATTACTACAGGTGAGGTTTATGAAATTTACAAGGACCTTTGCAAAAAAACAAGAACTGATTTTTTAACACAAAGAAGGGTTGCAGATCTCATCTCAGAACTTGATATGCTTGGTATCATAACGGCCAGAGTAATTTCAAAAGGAAGACATGGAAGAACAAGAGATATTAAGATGTCTTCTACTGAAGAGATAATGAACATATTAAGTGAAGACGAATTATTCAAAGAACTTTCCAATTATAAAATTCGTGGTCAGACCAGACTTATTTAGATTTTTTATGAAAAAATATTTTTTGGGGGAATCAGGTGTTGCTTGTTTTTTTTAATATTTTATGTAAATCGTATTTGGTTCCCCTCAAACTCCAAACACCAATCAATTGAGGAATCGGTAATGGAAGACCCATCCTTTATCCGAAAGCTGGTCCACCAAACTCCCCCAAGCCTATGAATAATATTTGCATACATAAACTTTTAGAAATTTTCAAAAATTTAGAATTAAAAATAAATTAATAATAAATATTAAAGCGAGAGCTCTCCCTTCCTTAACGCTTCAACAGGTGATAACATAGAAGCTCTTTTTGCAGGTATAGCAGCTGCCAATACAGATAATATGATTGGTAGTGCAAAGGCCGTAATTATTGTTAACCAGTTAATAATAAAACCAATCTTTAACTGAGTTCCTGCAATAAATTCAACATTTATACCATATAGATTCACAAGGTTCATTACCACAAGCGACAACACTATCCCCAAAACAGCTGCAATAATACCTATCACAAAACCTTGATATAAAAAGATTTTAAAGATGGTTCTGTCCCGAGCACCAAAAGCCTTAAGAGAACCGATTTCTCTAGTTTTTCTCATTATAATTGAGTCCATTACATATTTTATTGCAGCGCCTGCAAGAAATAATGTTACTAGAATACTACCCCAGAGCATAATTGTAACTACATCCTGCATTGATCCTGCAATGTATACTAAAAAATCATGCCAACTATATACCTTAAAGAAAGGAACAATTTCTGAAAGTTCATTTTTTATCTCCGATGAATGACCAATTGGGTCGAGTTGATGTAGCGGTTCAGGACCTTTTACAAGTACTATGTCTCCTCGATTTCTATCAACTTCTATTGGGCTGTAACCTCTAAATGTTCCAATGCCAGGAATATTCCAATCGTTCCCAGAAATTTCTCCATATCTTTTAATCTCTCTTAAAGAGTCAGCATGCATAAACCAAATAACAGCATCTAAAAGAGGGGTTCCACTTTCATAAAGCCCGATTATCTTTACATCAACTGATGCATAACTTGAACCTCTTCCACTTACACTTACTGTGAGAGTTAAGGTTTTTCCTACATCAACTGAAGGGTGAATATTTGCAGCTGAAACGCCTGCAATCACAGGGTAAGGCTCTTCATCTCCCATGAGTTTTTCACTAGAGCCCCATGTAAAATCTGGTAAATTCCCGGGTCCTTTGATTTCAATATACAAAGGCGTATGTCCTCGTAAGATTGAATCTGACTCTCTAAAGAATCTACCTTTTACAATTTTTTCTTTAATTCCAGATATTTCACTATCTTCTTCCGGGAGTATTCCTTGTATTGTGCATGCGTCTACTGCTTCATTTGAAGCACCTAAACCGTAAGTTCCTTGAGCCGTCACACGAACACTGGTTTTGTAACCAGGTAAATCCTTTTCTACCCGTTCTGCAAGCTTCCCTGCATTTTCAAGCTCTACAGTTGTCCCATAAAGATCTCTGAGAGTACTCTCCTCATCAACAATAACTGCATCAGATGTAACTAATTTTGTTGTATCATCAACAACCTGCATCATATAATTTAAATATGCATTCTCAAGCATAAATGAGGTCATTGTAAGGGCAATAACAATTACAATTATTGCATAGATTCTTTTATGGTCTTTAAGCTCGCCAATTGCAAGCCTGCTGCTAATTCCCATTTCTCCCTCTCTTTGGCCTTGAATTCATCTTATTTGCAATTTTATTGAAATTTTTAGGACCGCCTTTTGCATCATCTGTTACTTTTCCGTCTTTAAGTAGAATTATTCTTTTTCCATAACATGCAATATCGAGTTCATGAGACACAAAAATAGATGTTGTGTTTCTCTTTTTGTTCATTTTTACTAAAATATCCATTATTTCATAACTGCTTTCTGTGTCAAGTGCACCTGTTGGCTCATCAGCAAGCACTAACACAGGATCGTTAATTAAAGAGCGGGCTATTGCGACTCTTTGTTGTTCTCCACCTGACAAATGTATTCCTTTGTGATTAGAGCGGTGTGCAATTCCCACTTCGTCAAGAAGCTTTAATGCTTTTTTTTCTAATTGTTTTGGTTCTTTTTTTAAAATAAGACCGGGTAGAATTACATTTTCAAGAACTGTGAGTCTTGGGATAAGATTATAGTTTTGAAAAACAAACCCAAGCTTTTTCCCTCTAAATTCTGAAATTTCTTTTCCACTAATTTTTGATGTGTTTTTTCCTGCGATTAATACATTACCGCTGCTTGGTCTATCAAGAAGCCCCATACAATGAAGGAGGGTAGACTTTCCACTACCAGAAGGACCAATTATAGATACAAATTCTCCAGGATATATCTCAAGTGAAACATTATCTAATGCCTTTACAACAACTCCATATTCATCATATTCTTTTGAAATTGAATCGAGTTTAATAATTGGTTTTTTCTTCCGAGCCATAAAAGGACTATTTTAATAAAACAGAACTAATATAAATAATTAATGATAAATATGGCTATATATTACAAATATTTACAAAGGATATGAAATTGTTATCCTACATAATGGGACATTTCCTTTCCATCGTCTTTCTTAATGTCTTCTTTTGCATTCAGAATATCAATTAGTAAAATTACATGTAGAGGAACAATCCTTATTTTGCCCCTCATATCTCCATGGTTTTCATTTAGCTCAATTAATAAGCCTGTTTCATCAACACCTATTGAGATAAAACCTTTGAAAACCCCTTGGGTTTCAATAGGGTTATCTTTTACCCCTAAAGAGGTTATCTTATATTCTGAACCTTTCGTAATTTCCATTTTTTCTTCATCATTCATTTCATTCCACTCCCTTGTTTTTCTATTAAACTTTGTAGATGTTCTACAGTTTTGCTATAATTCTCGATTGCAACTTTCAAATGCGCCTCAACAAAGTTCCAAGCTTTTTGAATGTTTCCATATCTTAAACGATATGCCTTTTTATTTTGTTTTGTTTTTTCATCAAAAACAGAAACTTCTTCTAGTATATCAAAACCCTTCAATTTATTTAAATGTCTGTAGACAGTAGGTTTTGATGTATTTAGATTAAATGATATTTCATCAACAAACCACGATTTGTTTGGATGTTTTAAAAAGAAATCATTAAACAGCTTAAAAGGAATTTCAGGATCAGAGCCTTTTGATAAATAACCGATTTGCTCAAAGAATTTTTTTGCAACTGCTTCAGGGTCCTCTTCGCCAATTAATGGAGTATTGCTAACAACTTTCATCTCAAATCCCATAACTTACACCACATTTATGAATAGAAAAAATAATTTATAACCTTTGTTTAATTTTGGCAAGTCTTAGTCTTTAATATGTATCTCTTTTGTCTTAATTTATAAAACCGGCAGATATTTATTTATTTCCCAAGGAGTAACCTGTGTTCTATAATTAATCCATTCTTCTCTTTTTACATGTAAAAAATTATTGTATATATGTTCTCCTAACACATCTTTAAGTAGTGCGCTTTCTTCCATAAAAGAGATTGCATGACCTAGACTCTCTGGCAGGTGATGAATCTTTTCATCTTCTCTTTCTTTCTTTGAAAGAGCATAAATGTTTTTTTCAACAGGTGGCCTAGGTTCAATTTGTTTTTCAATTCCTTTTAGTCCTGCTGCAAGCATGACTGCAAATTGTAGATAAGGATTTCCAGATAAATCAGGGCTTCTAAGCTCGCATCTTGTTGAGTTGCCTCTACCTGTTGGAATTCTAATCAAAGCACTTCTATTTCTATTTGCCCATGAAATATAGATTGGGGCTTCAAAACCTGGTACAAGCCTTTTATAGGAATTTACAGTAGGATTCAAAATTGCTGTTATTTCTTTGACATGTTTTAAAATTCCACCAATAAAATGTCTAGCAAGAGTGCTTAATTGATTTTCTTGGTTAGGGTCATGAAACGCATTTGATCCATCTAAACTAAAAAGAGAGAGATGAGTATGCATCCCAGATCCATTCACTCCAAAAAGAGGCTTGGGCATAAATGAAGCATGAAGCCCATGAATTCTTGCCACAACTTTTGTTACATATTTTAATGTAAGCACTCTGTCTGCAACTGTCAAAGCATCTGCGTATCTAAAATTGATTTCATGTTGGCCTGCTGATACTTCATGGTGGGAGGTGTATGTATCAATTCCAAAACCATCTAAAGCAAGAGATATATCAGATCTAACGCCTTCTGCTAAATCTCTGTGAGAAAGGTCAAAATATCCTGCAGCATCATTTGGAATTACTGTTTCTTCATTCCCATTCTTTTTAAATAAAAAAAACTCGCATTCCGGTCCAGTATTATAGATATATCCCATGTTTTTTGCTTTTTCAACAATTTTTTCTAGTACAAATTTTGTATCTCCTTCAAATCGTGAATGATCAGGCTCATAAATATCACAAATCAATCTGGCTGTTTTTCTTTTTTCAATAATTTCAGGAAGAATTACAAAAGTATTTGGATCAGGTTTTGTAATCTTATCAGATTCTTCTATTGTTGCATATCCTGCAATAGAAGAACCATCAAATGGAATTCCTTTATCAAGAGCTTCCCCTAATCTTGATTGAGGAATAACAATGTTTTTTGGCGTACCAAGAATATCTACAAACTGCAAGCGCACAAAAAGAACTTTTTCTTTTTCTGCTATATTTATGATATCATCATTTGTATACATCTGTTTTCTCCTCACCTACAAAAACCAATATACAATTTGTTATAAATATTAACTTATATAATTCTTGACAAAAATACAAACTTATTATATATTTACATTAGTAAACTTTTAAAAGTAAGTCTGTATACGATGACTACCATTTATTGGGAGGTTTAGTTTATGAATAAAGACGTTGAAGCGTTTATGGAGAAAGTTATAGCAAAAAACCCTGGTGAAAAAGAATTTCATCAAGCAGTTGAAGAGGTTGCAGAAAGCTTGATGCCTTATATAAATAAAAATCCAAAATATAAAAAAGCAAAGATTCTTGAAAGAATTGCAGAACCAGAAAGAGTAATAATGTTTCGAGTTCCCTGGTCAGATGACGAAGGTGAAGTCCAGATAAATAGAGGATTTAGAATTCAGATGAACAGTGCAATAGGTCCTTACAAAGGAGGTCTTAGATTTCATCCAAGTGTTAACCTTAGTATTTTAAAGTTTTTAGCATTTGAACAAGTATTTAAGAACAGCTTAACAACTCTTCCAATTGGAGGAGGAAAAGGGGGCTCGGATTTTGACCCAAAAGGCAAATCAGATAATGAAGTCATGAGATTTTGTCAGAGTTTTATGGCTGAACTAAATAGACACATTGGCCCTAATACAGATGTTCCTGCAGGAGATATTGGAGTAGGCGGAAGGGAAATTGGTTTTTTATTTGGCCAATATAGAAAATTAAGAAATGAATTTGTTGGAGTACTAACAGGTAAAGCCTTAAACTGGGGAGGCAGTTTGATAAGACCCGAGGCAACAGGATACGGATCTGTTTATTTTGCACAAGAGATGATGAAAACCAAAAAGGAATCTTTAAAAGGAAAAATTTGTACAGTTTCTGGATCAGGAAACGTTGCTCAATATACAACTGAAAAACTAACTCAGCTTGGCGCAAAAGTTGTAACTCTTTCAGATTCATCTGGTATGATATATGACCCGGATGGAATCGACTCAAAAAAGCTTGCTTATGTTATGGAACTAAAAAATATTAAACGTGGAAGGATCAAAGAATACGCAGAGAAATTTGGAGTAAATTATGAAGCTGGAAAAAGACCATGGAATATTAAATGTGATATGGCATTTCCATCAGCAACTCAGAACGAAATAAGCAAAGAAGAAGCAAAAAAACTAATCGATAATGGTTGTATTTGTGTTTCAGAAGGAGCAAATATGCCAACAGAGCCAGGCGGAGTTGAAACATTCCAAAAGGCAAAGATTTTATTCGGCCCTGGAAAAGCTGCAAATGCAGGAGGAGTTGCAACAAGTGCACTTGAAATGTCACAGAATAGCCAGAGATACTCTTGGGCAAGAGAGGAAGTCGATGAAAAACTAAAAGGAATTATGAAAAGCATACATAGCAATTGCGTCAAATACGGAAAAGATGGAGATTATGTTAACTACGTAAATGGTGCAAACATTGCAGGATTTGTAAAGGTTGCAGATGCAATGCTTGACCAAGGAATTGTATAATAAACATATTCCTTATTTTCTCTTTTTTTTAACCAAAATTAAATAATAAAACAAAATATTAAACAGGCTGATATGAATAAAAAAGATACTTGTATTGATATAAAGGAAATAAGAGAACTAGATATTGATTCTCTTGGTGAAGTCCAAATATTTCATAATTTAATGCCTTTCAAAGTAAGAGAAATTTTACTTGTTTCGAGCCTTTATGATGCTTTCATTGTTGAAGAAGAAGGGTTAATTTCTGAGATGGTAATTGACGAATATAGACATCTCCTATTAAGTTCTCCACCCAGAGTTACACATGTCAAATCATCAAAAGAGGCACTAAGAAAAATCAAGTCAAATAAATATGATTTGATTATTTCAATGTCAAAAAATATAGGTATGGACCCATATATTTTTAGTAAAAAAGTTAAAAAAGAATGCCCTAATTTACCAATAATTGTTCTTGCAACTGATACAAATGATCTCCGAATATGCCAAAAACATGTTATGAGCAAATCCATTGATAAAGCCTTTTTTTGGAATGGCGATTCAAGTCTTTTTATGGCAATTGTCAAATATGTTGAAGATAAACTAAATGTAAAATATGATATTGCTAACGGGAACGTCCAAGTAATAATTTTAATAGAAGATTCAATACGTGATTATTCTAGGTTGCTCCCTATAATATATAGTGAAATAGTCCAACAAGCCCAACGTTGCATTTCTGATGATTTCAATGAGATGCAGAGGTTGCTTAGACGAAGAGCTAGACCTAAAATATTATTAACAGACAATTATGAAGAAGGAATAAAATTATATAACAAATATAAAGAAAATATCCTTGGAATAATATCTGATGTTAAATTTTTTAGAGAAAACAAAATTGATCCTAAAGCAGGCAATGATTTTATTAAATATGTAAATAAGAGCAACCCATATATACCAACACTATTACAATCAACAAATCCAAAAAATAGAAAACCTGCGGAAGAGTTGGGAGCTTATTTTATAAATAAAAATTCCCCTTCAATATTACTTGATTTTAACAAATTTTTATTGAAAAATTTGGGATTTGGAGATTTTGTTTTTTTAATGAAAAAGGACAAAACAGATAGTAAAGATGACAAAGATATAATTGAAATTGATAGAGCTGCAAATTTAATAGAATTTGAAAAAAAACTTAAAAAAGTCCCTCTTGAATCGATAAGGTATCATGCAAATAGAAACGATTTTTCTAATTGGTTAATGGCAAGAGGAGAATTTAAGCTTGCAAAAAAACTACGCCCTCAGAAGATTTCTGATTTTAGAACAATTGAAGAAAATAGAAAATACCTTGTAAAGATATTTAACCAATACCGTAAGGAAAGACAACTCGGAGTCATATCAGAAATATCTCAACAAAAATTTGAATTTGATTCTTCTTATACTAAGATTGGAGGAGAATCTTTAGGAGGAAAAGGCAGAGGCATTGCTTTTATCAGAACTTTACTCTCAAGATATAATCTCAACGAGAAATATCCTGATGTAGATATTATTGTACCAAATACAGTTGCAATTGGAACGGATGAGTTTGATAAATTTTTAACTGAAAATGAACTAACTGAATCAATCAGTCAAAATGAAGATATAAGTGATGCTGAAATCTGTAAAAAATTTCTTAGAGCAGACCTATCAAAAGATTTAATTAAAAAACTAAAAATTGTCTTAAAAAATTTTAAAAAACCTTTAGCAGTTAGGTCTTCAAGTCTATTAGAAGATTCACAGAATCATCCATTTGCAGGGATTTACTCAACATATATGATTCCAAATAACAGTAAAAATGAAAAAAACCGTCTAAAACAGTTAGGTCAAGCAATCAAATTGGTTTATGCATCAACTTATTTTAGAAACGCAAGAACTTATATTAGTTCCACATCAGCCAAATCTCAAGAAGAGAAAATGGCAGTAATTATACAAGAAATAATTGGAGAGGAACATTTTGGTAAATATTATCCAACTTTTTCAGGTGTTGCTCAGTCATATAATTACTATCCAATCTCCCACCAAAAAAGAAATGAAGGAATAGTTAATCTTGCAGCAGGTTTAGGTTACTCAGTAGTTGGTGGAGAGAAAGTCTTTAGGTTTTCACCAAAATATCCTGAGATAAATCCAGAATTTTCAACTCCTCAATCTATCTTTGAAAACACACAGAACGAATTGTATGTATTAAATACAAACAAATCAAATATGAATCTATCTGGTGAGGAATTTGAGACACTGAAAAAGATTAACGTTTCAGAAATATCAGAAGATGGCACTCTTGAATATATAACAAGCACTTATGATAGAGAAGATGGTATGATACGAGACTCTTTTTCAAAAGAAGGTCCTTATCTACTTACTTTTGCAGGAGTTATTAAACATAATCTCTTTCCATTGACAAAAATAATTGATGATTTGTTGAATATTGGTCAAGAGAGCATGGGTGCTCCTGTTGAAATTGAATTTGCGGTAAACGTTTCAGGAAAAGAAGGCAAAAGACCATTATTTGCAATTATCCAAATTAGGCCCCTAATTATTTCTCAAGAAAACCAAAAGATTGAATGGGACGAAAAAGAAACCAAAGGAGAGAATGTGTTATTACATTCAAAAATATCTCTAGGAAATGGAGAGATCAATGATGTTAAAGATATTGTTTATGTAATGCCTAAAAATTTTGATTCATCAGAAACTTTGAGAATAGCTAAAGAAATTAACTCTATAAATAAGACCTTGGAAGGAAAACCATATCTATTGATTGGTCCTGGAAGATGGGGAACTCAGGACAGATGGCTTGGTGTTCCTGTTATATGGAACGAAATATCCAATGTTAAAATAATGGTTGAAACCTCTTTTAAGGAATTTGATATTAAGCCAACACAAGGAACTCATTTTTTTCAAAATTTGATTTCTAAAGGAGTTGGATATGTACATGTGCCAAAAGATAAAAATAAAGGATTTATAGATTGGAGTTGGATTGAAAAACAAAAAGAATATAAAAAATATGATTTTGTCAAGCATATAAAATTAGATGAAGCTTTGATAATAAAATTGAACGGAAAGAACGGTGAAGCCTTATTTTTAAAAAGCAATAAATAATTTAAAAAAGAATTGATGTGGTTTAAATATGGATTTACTTGAGGATGAGACAAATCTTCGTCTTCTTCGCTATTTAGTTTCAGGAAAAGGGGTTTCTGTAAATATTCGAGGCATATCAAATGATTTAAAGATACATCGGGCAACTGCAAAAAGAAAAATGAGAATATTATATGAAAACAATATTGTTTCATCTCCCTTTTATTCATTTAAATATTTATATGAGGTGTTTCCTCTTCTCGTACTTGCAAAGGCAGATATGCCAAGGTCTGAAGAACTTATTGCATTTTTAAAAGACGATTCAAATATCTTTGCAGCTTTTTCTTGCATGGAAGGGCCATACAATACTTTTTTAATAGAATTTTTCGAAGATCTTGAGTCTTATCATAACTGGCGTGAACGTATTGTATCCGAACAAAAAATCCCTTCTAGAGAGTCAAGAACACCTGCAGATGTAAATATTTTTAGTAACAAACTTACATTTAAATATAGCCCAAACTGCTTTATTAATGATTTAAAGAACACATTTAATAAAAAGGACCAAATTGAGTTAAATAATGTAAAACTGGACAAGACAACTTTCTCCATCCTTGAAAAATTAATAAGAGGAAAGTACATCCAAAGAAACGACTCTTTTTTATCAAGGGAACTTAGCTTAAATAGAAAAACTATCAAACATAAAACAGAAAATCTTCTCAAGGAAAAAATTATCGGAGAGCCAAAATGTTTTTTCCCAAACCTCTTTATCCCTCCAAATTATAATTTAGTTGTTTCCTTAATGGAGATAAAATCAAATATTGAGGAGATAAAGAACTATATGCTGGGAAACAACAACATCTCTAGAGCTCAAGAGGCAAGCACTGCAAGATATAACTTTCTAATTTTTTCAGCATTTAGGACAATTGAGGATTTTTTTGATATGGGTGAAGAAATGATGAAAAATTTCCCAGGTAGTATAGGAGGAATGTCAAATATCATTCTTTCTTCAAAAATGATTCATGCAATTAAACCTCAAAAGCTTTCGATGGGATGGATTGAAAGGAAATTATGGAAAATTAAGCAAGAAAAAAGGTACAATTTGGGTAATTAAATATCATCCTATAATTCTTTTTATATCTTCATTTTATCAATAAAATATAACAATTTGTACAAAAAATTATAAATATTATAAACAATTTGTACAATTATTTGGGGATTTTTTATAAGCACCATATAAATATAAGTTATATATTCGGCCCATTGAAAACCAATTCATATGGAGGAATTTAAATATGGCAAAAGAAGGCTATAATGCTTACAAAATGGCTCAACAACAATTTGATAGGATAGCAGATATGTTAAACTTAGAGGAGTCAACAAAAGAATTATTAAGAAATCCATTAAGAGAGTATCATATAACAATACCTGTAAAAATGGATGACGGAAAAACAAAAATATTCAAAGGTTTTAGAATTCAACATAATGATGCGTTAGGTCCTTGTAAGGGCGGAATTAGATTTCATCCTCAAGAAACTGCAGATACTGTGCGAGCTCTTTCAATGTGGATGACATGGAAGTGTTCTGTTGCAGATATACCACTAGGCGGGGGAAAAGGCGGCATAATATGTGATCCACATGATCTTTCAGAAAATGAACAAGAAAGATTATGCCGAGGATGGATAAGACAAATATCAAAAGATATTGGCCCAAATAGAGATGTTCCTGCACCTGATGTAATGACAAATGCACAACATATGTTGTGGATGATGGATGAATTTCAAACAATAACTGGCGGGCATCATCCTGGAATAATAACGGGTAAACCTGTATCTTTAGGTGGATCTCTTGGAAGAACAGAAGCTACAGGTTATGGCTTAGTTTACCAACTACGTGAAGCATTAAAAGAAATGAAAATCGACATTAAAAAAACAAAAGCTGCAATTGAAGGATTTGGAAATGTTGCCCAGCATGCAGCAGAATTGTATATCAGTTACGGTGGGAGTGTTGTTTGTGTTTCCTGTTGGGATCAAAAAGATGGATGTTCATATGCTTATTATAAAGAGGCAGGAGTAGATTTAGAGGAGTTAAGAAAAATAACTGATAGATTTGGTTCAATTGATAAACAAAAGGCAGAAAAACTTGGATATAAAAGAATGCCGGGTAAGGATTGGTTAAAACACAATGTAGATATTTTGATACCAGCTGCACTTGAAAATTCTATTACAAAGGATAATGTTGATAAGATAAATGACGATGTAAAAATTATTACATGTGGGGCTAATGGACCAATTACTCCAGAAGCAGAGGATATTTTAACTAAAAGAGGAGTTATTGTAATACCTGATTTTTTAGCAAATGCAGGCGGAGTTGTATGTAGTTATTTTGAACAAGTACAAAGCAATCAAAACTATTATTGGGAGAAGGAAGAAGTTCTTGGTAAATTAGATAACAAGATGACAGATGCTTTTTACAAAGTTTGGGAGCTTGCACAAAGAAAAAATATTAGAATGAGTGATGCAGCATATATGATAGCAATATTAAGAGTTGCAGAGGCATGTAAACTTAGAGGATGGGTATAGTTCTGATGTTTTATGAAAGTTAAGGATAAAGAAAAAGAAATTAAAACAAAAATCGAGGAAATAACTGGGAAAAAAATAAAACTAAACAAAGCAACATGTTATGATATCGTAAAAAATTTCAGAAAGTATAGGGCCAAAAAGATACTTTTATTCTCTGCATCATTTGACTACTTTCTAATTGAAGAGGAGGGTAGACTAAATAATCTATTTTCCGAGTGGTATTCTTTAGCATGCCAGGAAAACCCTCCAAATATTACACATGTTGAAACAGATGATGAATGTATAAAGTCCTTAAAAGAAGATAATTTTGATCTTTTAATTATTTTTAATATATTAGATAAAGAGATAATACACAGGATTTCAAAACAAATTAAGGGTATTACTGATACTCCAATTATTTTATTAGGAAACAATGTAAAAGAACTAGAAGAATTTCAGAAAGACAAATACAAAATTAAAAAGGTTTATACTTGGAACGGCGATGGAAAAATAATATTAGATATAATCCAAAATTTTGAAGATGAAAAAAACCTAGATATTAATCCAGGGGATGAAAGAAAAAAGATAATTCTTATCATTGAAAATTCAATCCAATACTACTCTAGTTATATCTCAATTGTTAACGAAGAGCTTTTAAATTTCTTAAAAAAAATCACAAATAAAGAACTAAATTATGAACAAAAACTAATAAGATACAAAAGAAGGCCATTTGTTATACATGCAAGTGATTTTAAAAAGGGAAAAGAATTTTACGAAAAATATAAAGATGAAATTATTTGCATAATTACTGATAATTATGGAGTTGACAATGAAAAAGATAAAGCTCTTGGACTTAATTTTGCTAAAAAAGCAATAGCTGAACGACCTGATCTCCCCATTTTAATTCAATCCTCTGAACCAATAAAAAAAGATATAAAGATTAATAAAGTCAATTTTATATCAAAAAATTCACATAGTTTAAATAGAATAATTAGGGCAATTATAAACAAAAGCCTTGGGCCTTATTCTATAGTAGTTGAAGATGAAAATAATGAAAAGATAGTTTATATTAAAACAATAAATGAATTGGAAAGAGTATTAAATGATATTAAAGAAAAAAGCATTTTAAAATATTCAAAAGAAAATGTTTTTTCAAAATGGCTAAAAAATATCGGGGAAATCGAACTATCTGAAAAAATTAGAACATCTGAGGATAAAATAAAGAATGCAGTGCAATTAAAAGATAGTTTTTTGCAATTATTAGAAGATTATAAATATTCAATAAATCAGATATCTGTGGCATCATTTGACAGGAATTTCAAAGATCCCATAATTAAAATTAGTAGAATAGGGGAAGGAGTTCTTGGTGGAAAGGCAAGAGGTATTGCATTTTTAGCAAAGATTTTATCAAAATATATTGATGAAAACATGTTCCCTGGCCTGAAAGTTACAATACCCAGAAGCATTGTCTTGTCAACAGATATTTTTGATAATTTTATGGAAAAAAATCAGTTAAATGATTTAGATTTTAACAGTTTAAGTGATGAGAGAATTTCATCAAGATTTTTAAAGGCAGACTTACCTCCGATGATATTAGGAGATTTAAGATCCTTTGTAAGAAAGAGCAATAAGCCACTAATTGTAAGATCCTCAGGAATGCTTGAAGATTCTCTACGCCAACCTTTTGCAGGAGTATATGCTTCAATGCTGCTTCCAAATGTTTCTTTAGAAACTGATCTTAGATTTCAAGAAGTATGTAATTCAATAAAACATGTTTATGCTTCAACTTATTTTAGAAACGCAAGGAATTATATTAAATCAACTCCAAAACAGCTTGGAGATGAAAAAATGGCGATTCTAATCCAAGAGCTTGTTGGAAAACAGCATGAAAATTATTTTTATCCAACAATTTCTGGTGTTGCAAAATCTTATAATTATTACCCTTCGGGTAGATGTAAACCTGAAGATGGAATAGTATATCTTGCCTTGGGTCTTGGCAAATCAATTGTTGAAGGCGGTAGTACATTTGCGTTCTGCCCTGAGAAACCAAAGGTTCCAGTTTTTGGAACCCAAAAGGAATTTATGAAATATGCACAGAATAGTTTTTATGCGCTCAATCTTAGGTCAATTTATAGATTTGTTGAATATGACGAAGACACTTCTCTTGAAAAATTGGAGATAGATATTGCAAAAAAACACAGCTCACTTGACAAGATATCTTCAACTTATTTTTATCAAGATGACAAATTCTATCCCGGAGTCAATGATGAGGGAGCGATTGTAATTGATTTTTCACCTATAATAAACTATGACGAACTCCCACTTGCAAAAGCAATCAAACTAATTCTCACAATTTCAGAAATTGCACTTGGTTATCCTGTAGAAATTGAATTTGCATTAAACATTTCAAACAAGGAATCAGACCCTTCTGAAATGATTATTTTGCAGATAAGAAATATGATCCCTCCACATAAAAAGATAGAAATTAATATAGAGGATATACCTTGCAAAGAGATTCTTATTTCTTCAAAAAACTCCTTAGGCAATGGTATTATAGAAAATATTAAGGACATTTTATTTGTAGATCAAAAATCATTTGATATGTCAAATTCGAATCAAGTTATTAACCAAATAAGAAAGATAAATACTAAATTGGTGGAGGAAAAAAGACCATATGTACTTATTGGTCCAGGAAGGTGGGGATCATCAGATCCTTGGTTAGGAATTCCAGTTATTTGGAGCGATATAGCTGGTGCAAAAGTTATTGTTGAAACTCCTTACAAGGAAAGACATATCGATCCTTCACAAGGTTCACACTTTTTCCATGATATGATAGCTTCTAATGTTGGATATATTATAACTAAAAAGGAAGATGATATTAACTGGAAATGGATTAAATCACAAAAGATTGTTGAAGAAACAGATTTTATTAAGCATATACAAATAACAAAACCTCTACAGGCCATAATTGACGGTAAAAAGGCTGAGGCAGTAATAAGACAAGAAAATAAAAGTTGATTTATATGAAAAATAAAAAAAAGAACGATTTTTCAAATCGTGGAATCGATGCTTTAAAGGAAAGGGTTAAAGAGCTAAACTGTTTGTATAGTCTAACAAATATTGTTAAAGATAGAAGCCTGAGTTTTGATAAAACAATTAAAAAGATTATTGATTTAATTCCGCCTGCATGGCAGTACCCAGATATTACTTGTGCAAGAATTGTAATTGATGAAAAGAAATATAAAACAAAAAATTTCAAAGAAACCAAGTGGAACCAAATAAGCAATATAATCTACAATGACAAAAAGATAGGCGTTCTAGAGATCTATTATTTGGAGGAAATGCCAGAAATTGACGAAGGCCCCTTTTTGGTGGATGAAAGGAGGCTTATTGATGCAATAGCTGACCTTATTGCAAAAGCCTATGGTGAAAAGCATATTCTAGATAAACTTGACAAAGCAGAGAAAATGTTGAAAACAACAAAGAAAAAAGGAGAAACAGCAGAAAAAAAACAGGATTGGGAAGTAATAATTGATCTCTTAATTAAGACCGATCCAAGAATGCTTTTAAGATTGACTCGTAAAATGGTCTATTATTTATATAGATTTGATAACGAAAAAATCAATAAGTTACTTGGTAGAATTTGTCCTATTGACAGAAACGCATCAAAAAGTCAATGGTGTGGTATTAATATGCCTAATCCACGACAAGACCTGGAATCACTTAAGGTCATTCAAAAACAGATATTTGAAATGGCAAAGGATGTAATTAAACCAGAAGAAATTTCACAGATGTTTCAAGAATGGATGAAACAAGACAAAGCTCGACCTTTGCTTCTATTATCTCAAAAACCAGGAATTCCTTTGTTTGAAATAACTGATGAGCTTAACAGATTTTTTGAAAAAGAAGATATTGATGAGACCTTAGCATCAGAAGATAAGATGAGTATAAGAACTGCATTGATTAAAAGGTTTTTTACATATAGGCTTGAATATGTTAATGTCGCTAAGAGATTTATCGAACTAAAGGACTTTGTAGAATTATTAAATCATGTAATAGGACCAGCACAGGGGTCTGGAAAACTTGGTGGTAAAACTTCAGGTGTTCTTCTCGCTGAAAAGATTATCAGGGAGGAAATGAAGTCAGATGAAAAACTAAAAAATATTTCATTTCCACGAAGTTGGTATGTATCTTCGGATACAATATTAAATTTCATTCATTACAATGATTTAGACGAGGCATTTCATATAAAGTATCTGCATCCTGACCAAATCAGACAGGAGCAGCCTTTTTTAGAACAAGTTTTTAAAAATTCTTCTTTTCCCCATGAAATTATAGAAGGATTCAAAAGAATTGTCAGAGATCTAGAAGGAAAACCAATAATAGTAAGATCATCAAGCCTTCTGGAAGATAGCTTTGGTGCTGCTTTTTCAGGAAAATATAAAAGTTTATTTGTACCAAACGTTGGAACAGAGGAAGAAAGGCTATATGCTTTAATGGATGCAATATCAGAGGTATATGCCTCGACCTTTGGCCCTGATCCTATTGAATACAGAAGAGAGAGAAATCTACTTGATTTTAGTGAAGAAATGGGAATATTGATACAAGAGGTTGTTGGTGTAAATGTTGGAAAATATTTCTTCCCCACCTATGGTGGTGTTGCTTTTAGTAAAAACGAATTCAGATGGTCTCCTAGAATCCAAAGGGAAGATGGGATGATAAGGATTGTGCCTGGTCTTGGAACAAGAGCAGTAGATAGAGTTGGAAGTGACTACCCGATATTAATATCCCCAAATCGACCAAATCTACAAGTTAATGCCCTTGTTTCAGAAAGAGTTCAATACTCGCCAAGATTTATGGATGTAATTAACCTTGAATCAAAGGCAATTGAGACAGTTGATACAATTGATTTTTTCAAAGAGCACTGTGATGAGTTTCCAAATATTGAACAAATAATTTCAATATATAAGGACAGCAGACTTGCGCCACCTAATCTGTTATCTGACTTAAAAAATGAGGATATTGTCGTAACATTTGCAAATCTATTTGAAAGAAGTGATTTCCTTGAAAAGATGAAAAAAATCATGTCCTTTTTAGAAGAAAAGATTGGGACGCCTGTTGATGTAGAATTTGCTTCGGACGGAAATGATTTATATATTTTGCAGTGTAGGCCACAAAGCCAAGGAAGAGGAATTGAAAGAAAACCAATTCCAAAAAACATTCCAAAACAAAATAAACTGTTTTCTACAAATAAATTTGTTACAACTGGACAAATAGAAAATATAGAATACATTGTATATGTCGTACCTGAAGAATATTCAAACTTAAAATCAAGAGAGGAGATGCAAAAGGTATCTTTAGTCATAAATGAGCTGAATAAGAATTTACCAAAAAGGAAATTTGTTTTAATTGGGCCTGGTCGATGGGGAAGTAGAGGAGATATTAAACTTGGTGTTCCTGTAAAATATGGCAACATCAATAATACATCTTTACTTGTTGAAGTTGCAAAGGAGAAAGGAGGATACGTACCAGAACTATCATTTGGAACTCATTTCTTCCAGGATCTAGTTGAAGCAGATATAAAATATTTGCCACTATATCCTGATCAGCCAAAGATAATCTTCAATGAAGATTATCTCAAGAAATCAAAAAATTATTTAACGAATTTTACAAAAGATTTCAAGGATTTTTCAAATGTTGTAAGAGTTGTAAAACCATCCGACTTAGTTAATGGTGGAAAATTATCAGTGATAATGGATGGAGAGCTAGGTGAGGCCTTGGCATATGTTAAACCTCCTGATCATTGGAGCTGGAGGATGCAAAAAGTTGAGGAAATTACTGAAAGTATAGATCCTGAGGTTTATGGTATTGAATCAATATATTTGATTGGTAGCACAAAAGATGGAAGTGCGGGACCTGCAAGTGACATAGATTTATTGATACATTTTAAAGGTAATGAAGAGCAAAGAGAGAAACTGATTTCTTGGTTCAAAGACTACGAAAAGAAAGTTGATGAGGAAAATCAACAGAGGACAGGCATTAAGACAGAAGGGATTTTGGATATACATATAATAACCGATGAGGACATTAAGAAAAAGACTTCTTGGGCAACACATATAACAAGCCCATATATGAGCGTTAAAAAACTAAATCTTAAGAGAAATGACAAATAAAGTCTTTAAATCAATAATCTCTTTGCATTTTTTAAATCATCTGTATCAAATTTAATTATCGCTAATTTTGAGCCTTCATATGAAGCAGAAAAAGAATATGTATCTCCAATTTTTTGCATCCAATGACCTGTCAATCTAGATGATTCATGTACATGGCCGTGAAGGGTTAAAAGAGGTTTATATTTTGATAAAAATTTTTTAATTGCAATACTTCCAACATTTACATCTATCGGTGCATGATCAACTTTTTTCCCGTCAAGAGCTGCTCTGTCTAAAAAGGTTTTATATGGAGGGCAATGAAATAGAAAAATGGTTTTTTTTGGATCTGCATTTTTTACTAGAATATCCAAATCATTTGAAATGGTTGAATACATTATATCGTCAATATTTTTTTCAATGGTTCTAATTCCTTCTTCTGGGGATACTGAACCAACATCGACGAACCTAGAAACATCATATTTTTCCCAATCCTTTAATTGAAATGGACTAGGAGGAATATAAGGGTAACCAGTTACAAAATATTCATTAAATTTTACTGTTTTTTCGTTAACATAATTAATAATATTTCTTTTATCTGCATTAATAAATTTTTCTTCAAAAATTCTTGGGTCGTCGTTTCCCATTATAATAAAAAATTCAGTTTTTTGTTTTAGCGAATTTATATTTAAAAGGATATTTTCCTCTATAAAATCATTCATACTTTCCTTTATTTCAAATTGATTTGGAAGCAAATCTCCACCAAAAAACACTCCATCTGGTTTTTCTTTTTTTATTATGTTAAATAACTTCTCATAATTTTGAATATTCCCATGTAAATCTGAAACAAACATGCAGTTCAATTCTTTTCACCAATAAATTTTTATTTGAGTTTTGACAAATCAATAATAATTAATATCATTTTTGATAGATTTTGGTAAAAATGAAGCTAAATATTTAAACATTTTTCTATATCTATTAATAAGTTATCAGAAAACTTTAAAAAAAAATCTTATTACATGTTACACAAACCCCTTAGAGTTGATACTAATATGTATGAAATAACTGAAAAAAAGATTTTATCAAGAACTGTTACACTAATGAAAGTAAAAGCACCTCTTGTTGCAAAAAAAGCAAAGGCGGGACAATTTATAATCCTACGGATTGATGAGAAGGGAGAGAGAATTCCTCTAACCATTGCAGATTATGATAGAAAAAGTGGAACTATTACTGTTATTTTTATGGAGGTTGGAAAAACAACCAAAAAGTTAGGAAAAATGAAGGTTGGTGATAAATTATTAAATTTTGCTGGACCTTTGGGCGTTGCATCAGAAATTGAAAAATATGGTACTGTTGTTTGTATTGGAGGGGGAGTAGGTATTGCACCTTTATATCCAATAATTAGAGCACTTAAGAATTCTGGTAATCACGTAATTAGTATTTTAGGTGCAAGAAACGAAAATCTTTTAATGCTTGAAGAAGAAATAAAAGAATTTAGCAATGAATTATATATTTGTACTGATGACGGCTCAAAAGGGGAAAAGGGCTTTGTTTCAAATGTTTTACAAAACTTAATTGACAAAGGTGTTAAAATTAATACTGTTTGGGCAATTGGCCCTGTCATTATGATGAAGGTTGTTGCCGATCTAACAAAAAAATATGATATTAAAACTATTGTGAGCCTTAATCCTATAATGGTTGACGGAACAGGCATGTGTGGAGGATGTAGAGTTACAGTTGGAGGAGAAACAAAATTCGCTTGCGTTGATGGTCCTGAATTTGACGGTCATTTGGTTGATTTTGAAAATTTAATGCTTAGAAACCGTCGGTTTTTACGTGAAGAAGAAAAATCTTGCAAGATGTTAGAGGAGGCTAAGAAAAATGGCAGTTAAAAAAGAAAAACACAAGATGCCTGAACAGAGCCCAAAGGAACGTATCACAAATTTTAAGGAAGTCCCATATGGCTATTCTCAAGAGACAGCAATAGAGGAAGCAAAAAGATGCCTTCAGTGTAAAAATAAGCCTTGCATGCAAGGTTGTCCGGTGGAAATTGATATCCCTGATTTTATCAAAGAGATTGCTAAAGGAAATTTTGATGAAGCAGTAAAAATCTTAAAACAAAAGACTAATCTACCTGCAGTTTGTGGAAGGGTTTGTCCATATGAAGAACAATGTGAAGGGAAATGCACTCTTTTAAAAATAGGTGAGCCTGTGGCAATTGGTAGATTAGAGCGTTTTCTTGCAGATTATGAGAGAAATAAAGGAGTAAAAACCCCCAAAAAACCAAAGTTAACAGGTAAAAAGGTTGCAGTTGTTGGTGCAGGACCTGCGGGTCTTACTTGTGCAGGGGACCTGGCAAAAATGGGTTATAGTGTTACAATTTTTGAAGCATTTCATGCACCTGGTGGTGTTTTGATGTATGGGATTCCTGAATTTCGTCTTCCAAAAGAAATTGTCAACTCAGAAGTTGATTATATTAAAAAATTAGGTGTAGAAATAAAGTATGACGTTGTAGTTGGAAAAACTATTACAATCCAGGAATTAGAAAATGATTTTGACGCAATTTTTATTGGAACTGGTGCAGGGCTACCTCGTTTTCTTAATATACCTGGTGAAAATCTAGATGGAGTTTATTCTGCAAATGAGTATCTAACTCGTGTTAACATGATGAAGGCATACAAATTTCCAGAATTTGACACACCAGTAAAGATTGGAGATACTGTTGCAACCTTTGGTGCAGGCAATGTTGCCATGGATTGTGCACGCACTTCTCTTAGACTTGGTGCAAAAAAATCTTATATTATTTATAGAAGATCTGATAAGGAGATGCCTGCCCGTAATGAAGAAATCGAACATGCTAAGGAAGAAGGAGTTATCTTTAAACTTCTTACAAATCCGGTAAAATTCATTAGTGATAAAGATGGCCATATAATAGCAGTTGAATGTGTAGAAATGAAACTTGGTGAACCAGATGATTCAGGTCGTAGACGCCCGATAGCAATCAAAGATTCAAATTTCAAAATAAAGATTGATACAGCCCTTATTGCTATAGGTCAGAGCCCAAATCCACTTATACCACAGTCATATGAGGGACTTGAAACTGAAAAGTGGGGTAATATTAAGACAGATGAAAATGGAAAAACGAGTGTAGAAGGAATTTTTGCAGGTGGAGATATAGCAACCGGTGCAGCAACAGTTATTCTTGCAATGGGTGCAGGTAAAAAAGCTGCCAAATCAATTGATAAATATCTTAAGAAGAAAAAATAAATTCATTTTTTCTTAATTTCTTCGAGTTTGTTTTTAATTATCTGAATTGATACAAATTCAGGGTCTATTGAAAATGTCATTTTAGGAGATAGATATGTATTTTTTAAAGCCCCAATCTCATTATGATATTTTTTGCTTATTTCTTCTTGCCATGCGATATGCTCCTCAATTTTTTCAAATATTGAAAACAAGACAATATTATAACCTCCTTTTCCTGTAATTCCCTTTATTAACCATGTTACATGAGAATCATTTTTTAATTTTTTAATAACTTCTTCTTCGTTATTTTTAATCTGCATAAGAGATTTTACTAAAATATATCCTGGAGGTGCAATTAGTCTTGGGAAAAAACAGACAGGCCTGCCTATTATTCTTTCTTTTTGTAATATTTTTATCCTTCTTTCAACAGTTCGTCTGTGTATATTTAGTTTTTTTGATAATAAATTTTCATTTGTTCTAAGTCCAATACCTTTTAAAAGATTTATTAAAATTCTATATGATAGATCATCTAGGTCTATTCCTTTGATTGATTTTCTAGGTCTATTTTCCAACTTTTCCTCAATTATTCTTGCAGAAGTAGATGGGTCAAATTTTTCAAAGCATCTTCCCCCTAGATATAAAACTTCTGAGGGATATCCGCCTTGTCTCTTTGGAACAATTTCATTTTTAATGCAATAATCACGCCATTTTACATGTGAGCATACATCTTTGTGAAAAGAAATCATTAAGGTATTGTATTCTTCTTCTTTAAAGAAGAATGCTGCAAATATATGATTGTCATTTTCGATAAACCGTCTAGTGTTTTCATCTCTTAAAAAATTGGTCTTTGAGATAACCATTAAGGGGAACTCCTTAAAGAGATAAGGGAATGCATATTGTGGTTTATTTATGATATTTTTTTCAAATAGACGATTGGCCCTATCTTTTATTGTTTTTCTATGTTTATTTAACATTTTTGCCAATTGACTGATATTTAATTCAACTCCCTCTCCTGATACTAGTAAGTTTAAAAGCTCAAGGTTTGTTGGGTCTTCTAATAATTT